>Ga0265293_10002586_pt1 | contig 35752 bp, 74 predicted proteins | sample Munlanlewell138R_FD_192505 | JGI IMG/M metagenome (GOLD analysis project Ga0265293, IMG submission 192505) | Leachate microbial communities from a municipal landfill in Southern Ontario, Canada - Leachate well 138R | ecosystem: Engineered > Solid waste > Landfill > Unclassified | place: Canada... | reverse complement strand
TGTAAAATTCACCACAACAAACATTTTCTTTGTCATCCCAAGAATAATTTCCTGGATTCATACATATATCCCAATCCTGTGTTTCCTTAAACATAAAACCCATTTCTAATGACCAGAATTCTTTATCTTCAAGAAAAGTGTAAAAATCTACATACCCATTGTTATTAGGATCTAATTCAGGGTATTTCTTTAATATATGTTCATTATTACAATAATCAACATCTGGATATTGCTCTAATTTACCCCATTCGTGATTATTACAAGTTCTAACTAAATAAATATCTTTATGTTTATAGATAAATGTATCATAATTACAAGAACCAAAATTAATTGGTGTATCAGGATGTTTATCACTCTCTTTTAGTCTTTTAAGTAGTTCATCTGTATTTTCATACATATCTCTACATGGAAGCATATATTCAGCTATATCAAAAACTGAACTAAATTCTTCATTATCATTAATTATGAATGAAGAAGAACTACTATTACTTACAAATCCGTTTCTTATTTTCATATTAAAATGTTATTTGAATTGCTATCCAACCTGCGGCACAGACACCCATAAAACCATAGTGCGCCCAAGCATTGTCTTTTCTAACGTTCTTAGGTTGTGTATAATAATTAATTGATTCTATTGTTACTGCACCTACAAGACCTATTGTAGAAATGACTTTTATATTATCATCATTTTGACTACCGCCTAAACTAATTGAGTTTAGTTTAAGGTCCAAAGGTTTGTAATCTTGTTGATAATTCAACATTTGGTAATTTACATTTTCCACTTTATTATATTTGAGTGGTAAAGGCTTATCTTGTTTCTGTGCATTTGCAATAAGGAAACAAAATAAAATACTTAATACTAATACTAATTTTTTCATTCTAAAATTCTTTTTAATTTTTTACTTCTATGATATATTTGTTTCATTTCTTCGGATTGCAACTCTAACCAGTCGTCCTCTCCCTCTATTGCTCCCCAGATATATAGAATATCACCTTTCATGTAGTATAAATTTCCTTTATAGTTGAATATATACTCAGGAAATACACGATATTTTATTAATTTTTCTTTTTGTTTTCGAGAATATTGTTTTATCTTATATTCTAATTTAAGTGCTTCAGATTTTGTTCCAACAACAGTCCAATACACTGGTTTAACAGGTGTTCTTCCACGGGTGTATTTTGCACCTTTTCCACTATTATGATCGTCCATTCTTTTGTGGAAATTGTTTGTTATACCACAATAGTATGTATCATCTGAACAATTAAGAACATAAATATACCACATATTTTTTAGGTTTGTATCCCAATGTAAATGTTTATACTCGAATAAATCCATAATCTTCGTCATCAGTTTCGATGTGGAAACCTAATTCCGTTGGGTCTGACCATTGATCATTACCATCCCAATCTAAATCACAAATAGTATCAAAATTGTCTTCATTTTCATACCACATAGTTATATAATCTTCCAGTGCATCTTCATCTTCTAAGTCTAAATCATCAGGTATTTCAATTTCTAATGCTTCTTTTTGTCTAATTACATTAATTGTTTCGTAATGTTTAATTCTAATCTTTCTCATTTAATATTCGTTTTAATTTGTTTTCTCTTTCTAATCTTTCTAATTCTATTTGATATAGTTTTTCTAATGCTAAGTTTTCTTCATCATTACAAAGTAACCAATTGTTTTCGCCTCTACCAATATTCCAATAATAATCTGAAGGTGCATCTTCACCGTAATCTGTTTCGACTCTAAGAAATATAATATCGTTATAATTAACGGTAGTATATGCTTTCTCAGTAGAAACTAATCTTTTTCTTTTATCGGAATGATCTACGTGTTTAACAATCTTCATCTTTACATATTCGTTTGAGTTTTTGTTCTCTCATTAGTTGTTTGCAAGATTTTTCATCAAAGTATTTCATTAGACTTTTACTTGTCATTGATAGTCTTTCTACACCATTATGATCAAAAACTGAAAAGTATTCTATTTCAGGATCATATTCCAAATGATATTCTTCACCTACCTTAAAATTCCAAGTACAATAAACTTGCAACTTATTCATTAATTTTATTTTCATCGAGTATTCTATCTAATTTTAATTCTCCTAACATTCTCATACCTTCAGGATTCTTCTTACACCATTCAAGTACACCTTGATACCAATAATTTGGCTCTACCAATACTTCTTCATCTGTCATATCTCTACTTTGAAATTCCCAAGTTCTTTCTATCCAATGCAATGGTGCAGGACCTTTATATTCACTCCCACCATTCTTTCTTTTAGATTTTTCAACTAAAATGTGTTTATATTGTCTAGCATAACCTTCTGGTCTCCAATCATTTAGATATAATTCCATTAGGTCACAAAATCTTGTTTTTGGCATATAATCGAACATCCAATGAGTTCCCCAATAACTCATATATTCTAACATATTGATTAAGACTTCTTCATCAGTTGGAACGAAGTCTGTAAAATCATACAATCCATAACCAGGCATTTGAGTATATGGTCTGTTTGCTTGTTTAATTGGTTCCATTTTTTTTATAAATTTTCAATTGTTTTAAAATATTCTTCCATTCTCGTTGAGATGAAATGTTTATCACCTCTATATAAATAATCTATACTATCAAGTATATTATCTTTAACTTTTATAAAGTGTTCAGTTGTGTAGTTTTTCTTAACATTTGTTAGCGTTTCAATAACATCTTCCAAATCTTCATAGATATGCTGATAGTGTCCTTTTTCTAATCTAATATCAATAACTCTAAAAATACCATTAAAGCATTTGTTAATTTCTATTACACCATTATCTAACAATTTTTTATGTTCTAATTCGCTCATTATTTGTACTTTATTGCAAACTTTACAACATCTTTCATAATGTGGTGGTTTTGATTTTGTGATGTGTTTGAAAGTGTCCCAATCGTGTTTTCCAAACCAACAGTTTAATTTTTTCATTTCAATATTCTTTCTAATTTAAGTCTTCTTATAAATTGTGCAACTCTTTTCTTACTTCCATAGTATGAATCAAATTTTGTATCTGCATCATATATGTATATTTCATCAAATTGTTGCATATTAGGTGTTGAGCCAGTACCGTGTATATTACTCTCAAATGCAATTTGATTACCTTGTCTAGTGTGGAATGACAAATATTTGTTATGTATTTCTGTAACATTACAATACATAGTATATTCGTCAATTTCTGTGTTAGCAATCATAAAAGGCTTTTAGCTTTTCTATATAAATCAGTATCTCCACCCATTCCATCTTCCCAAGCCTCAACGAACTCTTCAACAAACGCCTTTAACGCCACTTCGTTATTGCTAACATTGTGTATAGGTAATTTTTTCCCTTGTTTTTTCGGTTCAAATTCGCTTTCTACCCATTTAGCAATTGCAGCTATTTGGTCATCATAAGCGTATAATCCTTTGGTTATTTCTCTTTTAATCTTTAGGTAAATTTCTTTTGCTTCCATTATTTTAAATTTTAGTTTATTAAATCGGGTAAAAACTACCCATACACTTGTACGTTAGTGGTTGTAGCAGATGCATTCATCATCCACATAGCCCAAAAATTTTCATTGTTTTTGGCTAAAATGATATAACCTAATTCATTATTTTCGAGCACCCACTCTTGTTCAGGATCTAATTTTTCACCGTTATAAATTATGATTGTTTTCATCATTATTTAAGAACCATATATAAATTAAATCCCCAAAGAGCAGAATTGAATGCCCAAATAGATGCACTACCACCATTTCCACTAATAACATAACCAAAAGATACAAGTAAACACAATGCTATTAAAGAATAGCACATATACTTTCTTACATTTCTTACTTTGTCTGTTCTATCTCGCATTTTAATGACGGAGTACACTAGGTACACCATCATTAAACATACGGCTATAATAGATATTATTGCTACCATAATTATTCTGCGTTTTCTGTTTCAAAATCAAAATCGTCTTCAAATTCTTCCATAAGAATTCTTTCTAATTTCTTCATTTTAAACCAATAATTATGATATGCTGTACCATAATTACAAAGTTTTTTCATTTCTTTTACGTCTATTGTTCTCTTTTTTAATACCTTATCTAATTTTGTTTCTTTTGCCATTGTTTATTATTTTAATATTTATTCTACAAATATAATATGAATATTTAAAAATAAAAAACCACTACACTTCGATAGTGTAGTAGTTATTATATTCTATGTGCATACAATCTACATATGTCATAGATGTATCACCTTTATAATTATCGTAATGTTTTATTTCTTTTATTCGAGTGTGACCTACAATTTGATGATAACCTTCTAAAGGTTTTTTGTAAGTTTCGTTTTTATCTGCCCAAAGTGGTCCACCAACTTTTTGGCGACCTCCACGAGCCCAACCACAATCAAAGATTGGTTGGTGTCGTGCTTCATAACAGAAGTTAAGAATATCAGCAACATTACCTGTTTTATCAATTTCTAACCATTCAAGTTTTTCACCATCACGGATTACAAATTTTTGATCTTCAACTTGAAATTTCCACCATCCTTTATGTAGACCAGCGTGAGTCCAAAGATAGTTTTTATATTGAAATGCTAGTTGAAACAATTTTTGATTTTCTGTAAATAATTGGTTCAATTGCATATACATACTTTCACGGAAACCAGTACATTTATTACCATCTTTATATATGTAATGAATGTCGTGATTACCTAAAAGTAAAATAACTTTTTCAGGATATTTCTTTTTCAACTCAATTATTTCTACAAGATTTTTATAGATTTGAGCATCATTCATATCCCATTCATCAACATAGTCACCAACGAAGACGATATAATCATACAGATGAAGATTTGTTTCTTCTTCGTCTGGACGAAAATAGTTTAACGGCACTTTCCAAGTGTCAAAACCATGTACATCACCCACGGTTATAACACGTAATTTATTATTTTTTGGTGCTTTTATCATTTTTGGTCTTTTAATTTTAATATATACAAATATATGGAAAAAGTTAAAAAATAAAAAATTAAAATGAAATGGTCAAAAGAAGAAATTAAATATTTAAGAGATTATTATACTGTAAGTGGTTTGTCATATTGTAATGAAAAAATGAATAGGACAAAAATTGCTATTAAAAATAAAGTTTCAAAATTAGGTATAAAATATAGAAATAAAAAGTTAAAGTTGTTTAATAATATAAATGATGATAAAATAAGTAAAGAAATATCATATATTCTTGGATTTTTATGGTCTGATGGATATATAGTAGAAAAAAATTACACTACAAAATTATCAATTATTGAAGAAGATGCAATTGAAATAAAAAATATAATATTATTTACTGATGATTGGAATATTTATGAATATTCAGGAAAAAATAGAAAACAAATAACATATTCATTAGGCAATAAGGATTTATATTTTTTATTAAAAGATTTAGATTTTGATAAAAAATCGTATGTTTCTGCTGATAAAGTATTAGAAACCATACCAGAAAAATATCATTATTATTTTTTCAGGGGTCTAAGTGATGGAGATGGTTGTTTTTATATTAATAAAAAACATTATCTATACCAATATATATTGTCTTCAACACATGAACAAGATTGGACATATTTCACACAATTATTAGATAATTTAGGAATAGAATATAGATATGAACAAATAAAAAGTGATAAATCAAAATCTTCACAAATAAGAATTGTTGGTTCTAATAATGTTAAAATATTTGGTGATTATATTTATCAAAATTATGACACTATCGGATTGAAACGAAAATATGACAAATATAGAGAGATATGTAGTTTTTCAACAAATAAAATGAATCCTGTATATCATACTGAACAAGAATTATTTAATATGGCTAAATCTGGTATGAGTATAAGAGATGTTATGAATAAATACAATTATACAAGTGGTTTATATGAGTATATTAAAAAGTATAATGGATTAAAAGAATTATTTGATAAAAATTCTAACCAGTCCAAACCATTATCAGATGATAAGAAAGATAAAATTATCCAAATGATAAAAGATGGATATTCTTATAAAGATATTACAGATAAATTAGGTGTTAAGAAAGGTGTTATTTATAACATCAAAAAATTAAAATTCATTTAATTTATTGTTGTCTAAGTTTTGTTTTGAGTTTAAAACATCGAACATTTCAGAATTAGATTCTGCGACAAGTTGAAGTTCAGCTTCACTTATTGTTAGTATCTTTTTCATTAATCTTTTCCGTTTATTGTTATTTTAGTTACTACTGCTGTAATAATTGCAATAGTTGCGCATATTACTCTGATTACTTTGTAGTTTAGTTCTGTTAAGTTGTCGAAATTACCAAACAAATCAACACCTGTCATAATCACACCGAATATACACATATAAAGTATTGCAGCTATTCCTATTCTGATTAAAAATTTCATTGTTTAAGTTTTTAAAATTTATACTATCTACAAATATAAGGAAAATTTCTTTAGAATAAAATTATTTATTCCAAAAAAACTTCTTTTTAACTTTTACTTTTGGTTCAGGTACCTTTTCTTCTTTGTTTATATCATCCAATTCTTTAATGAATTCATCTAACATCTTCTCTATCTCTCTACATTCTCTTTTTATGAATGTAATAAAATCAGCAGTCGCTTGCGTGTTATTTTTATATAAGGTTGCTATATGATAATCTTCTTTATACAAAGAAACCCTATTTTCTTTAAGATTTGTTTCAATTCTCATTAAAAGTTTATCACCATTAATCATTGGTTTTTTATACATTATCTTTATATCTAAACCAAAATATGTTGAATGGCGACTAAAATGAAATTTTTCTGATTCTTTCTTCTCTGTTAATGTGATTCTTACTTTATCTAAAAAATTCTGAAGTCTTTCAGAATCAACATTTGCATATATTCTATCGTTCATCTAATATTGTCTTAAAAATTTTATAATTATTATCTACTGAATTGTGGTCATTTATAACTGCATATACTATGTTATCAAAATCAACTATCGCCCATTCCTTAAATAGATTAGCGACTTCTTCAGGATCGTTTTTGTAAACACCACAACCCCAAGCACCAAGAATAATATTATCACAATTATTCCTTTTAGCTAACGACATCATAAGAAGTATTTTGTCTCTCATAATTTCAGTATAGTTGGCTGGTCTGCGTAATCCATTTAGATTAACGGCTGAAACAGTCACAACATCTAGCATTACAGGTTCCATTGGTTGATAATATTTATCTTTGATAAAGAGTGCATCTTTTGTATAGACTGCTTCATCCAATTTCAATGGATAGTAGTCTCTAGGTATATCGTAATCGAAATAATTATGTTCTTTCATTTTTCTCTTTTATTCTTTGTAATAAAATTTCTCTATCTCTCTTCGTTTCATTATAATCGTTCATCAATTCTACTGGTATTTCGTCCCAAGCATCACCATAGTAAGTTACATTGAACCCTCTATTCACACATTCTTGATATAAACTTTCATATCTATTTTTAAGATATAATAATTTATCGTAGAAAAATTTAACATGACCAGTACCTAACTTAAATTGTGTAGGTTGGTCTTTGAGAGAAAACCGACCTTTGGCAACACAGTTAGGTATTCGTTTAATTTCCCTATGCTCAGCAATAAGATGCTTATCACTAAGTTCTTTTGGTAAAATTGCTACATTAATTCTAGTCATAACGCAAATATACTAATTATTTTTATCAAATAAAATTCTTTTGAGTTTTTCTTGTCTTAAATAATCTTTTTCATATTTAGCTAACACTTCATCATAAACTTGCCAAAAATCACCTCTGTCAGCACCAAATTTACCACCAGGTTTATGCCATAAAGATGAATGAGAAGGATCATCTTCTTTGTTTATAGTTTTACCATAAACGTCATGTGCGACATTTTCTTTTATCTCAAATTGACATTCTTGACTTTTTTCATAATCAACACTTTCATAGAGTTTTATAGATTTTCTATAAATTTCTATTTTATCGTTGTCAAAATTTGTCAAAACAACTTTACCATTCTCGTCAGGTTTCTTTTCGATTTGTCTCATATGGTCTAACCATTGCATATGATTTTTAAAATATGCATCTTCATCGTATTCATTTTCAAACCAACTATTCATTTCAATATTCTTTTTAATTTTTCTTCTCTTAATAATTCATTAAAAGAAATAACTATTCTGTTTGGGTATGTTTTATACCAGTAACTATCTCCATCCCAATCCCATTCTTGATCTTCATCATCTAAATAACCGATTAATATTTGGTTACTGTCTTGAAGATCATTGAGAATAGAAATATACTTGTACCAGTTTTTATAGATGGGTTCATTAATTGATTTAAGATAATCCATTACTTTTCTAGGATTATCAGTTTTTATGAGATAGTTTCTAATCTGCATTTTTCAATATTCTTTCTAACTTTCTTTCTCTAACAATATTAATATCAGCCTCAAATCCTCTAAGGATTATGTTACCAAAAGCATCAACAATACAATCTTCTTCATCTAATGGTTGTGTGGTTTTCCAACCTTCAGTTGTAACAACAACGGCATTCCAATTATTGCATTCCATATTAGAAATCAATATTCTATCCTTAGGATCATTTCTATCCTTGATTTCTTTTAGTAATTCAATTCTTGTGTGTGGTAGATAGTATGTGATACTTTCTCCTTCTATTCTGAAACCATAAGGTGTAGCATTATATCTCTCTATAATTTTTTGTCCTTCAATGGTTGCATTTCTTATGATTTCTTCTTTATCTTTACCACGAATTTCTCTTTGTGTCATTTCTGCTACAAAAGTACCAGGTGAATAATAAGTTACTTTCTTTTTCATTTTATAATTCTTTTAAGTTTCTTTTCTCTAATTTCGTTTTTATCAACTACCTTGAAGAAATCAATAGAGTATCTATGAGTTTCTCCATTATCATCAACTATCCAATATAAATTATTTTCTGTCTTATCTTTCGATATAACTTTGTAATACTTACCTTTTGTTATTTTCAAGTTGTTTTGGTAGAAATCTGTGTATGTACATTTTAACCACATATTCTTTTTAGTTTATCTTCTCGTTCTTCAATTTGTATTTCTTTCAATTTCTTTTTACAATAAAGATAAATTCTGTTGAGTTTATTTTTTTTTGTAATTTTGCAGTATGAATACAACAGGACAGACAAAAATAAACTCTTTACTACAACAACTTCCGTCAGGTGCGTTGTATTTTGGTGCGTGGCTCAACGAAAACGGAATATCTTATTTTTTGCAAAGGCATTACCGCAACTCTCAATGGCTTACGGCAATAGACAAAGGCGTGATGTACAGAACGGGCGAAAATCCAACGCTTTTTAGTGCATTGTCTTGTTTCAACAGTCAATTAAACAAGAAATTTCATATCGGTGCAATCCTTTTTAATATCTGATGTTAAACCATAGTCCCATATGAACAAATTATCATATATTTGCTCATGTAATCTACAAAGAGAATTAGAATTAAATCCACATTCTTTACACCAAAGATGAGATCATACACCATCTTTTTCAATAATCATCTTATATAGTTCTTTATCAGTCATTTATAATTCTTTCTAATTTTCTTTGTCTTATTAAATTGTCCATATAAGAACCTTTACATTTCTCTTTGAGTAAGTAATCATTAACAGAAAAATCATAAGGTAACTTACCGTCCCAAAATCTCACAAAATTTTCATCTATGTTGTGTTTATTTCTTCTAACATGTTCTATAAAATCAACAAAATTTTTAGAATAATTTAATATTTTCTTATGGAATGTATTGAAATACCACCTATAAAGTTTTCTATCCCAGCCAGTTTTAACACCCATATCAAACCATCTCCATATTTCTTGTAAATCGTATAGAGATTTTCGTTTTTTATATCTTTTAATATCTCTTCTTGTATGTTTAAGCATACGGTATAAATGAACAATTGGTGATGTGTAATATGTTCCATAGTAATCTTGATTACCAGACTTATATAACCATCTGAGTTTCCAAGTTCTACCAAGAACATTACCCATATCATCACCTTTATACTTAAACTCAATCATAGGTTTTAGTATTTTTAGTGTCCACCATTCAGAAAGATAGATTTTTCTTTTCAAGCCTTTGCCGTAAATTTCAACTTCATGTCTTTTTGCCATTGAGTTTAGTGCGGCATACTTATCATCTGGAAATAATTTTCTTGCTTTCTTAAATCCTAAATCACCTGAATAAAAATCACCGTGGTCATTCCAGAATGATTTTTTCTTGTGTAATATACAATCTTTATTAGGGCAAATGTGTTTCCAAGAACCTACAGTAGAACCACAGACATCTTCATATCTGAATGTTTCTTCTTCTTTATCAACTTCCACATTTGTTTTACAAAGTGGACACATCATTTGTAATTGAGGTTCCCAGTACATTATTTTGTTTCTTCTAATAAGTTCAACAATTTTTCTAATTTCTCTTCATCAGCCAATTTAAGAATTCTTTCTAATTTACGTTGTCTGTAATAAGGATCTTTTGGATCCAATTCTTCAACAATAGTATATCTTTTATCATTGGCATAGCTACTATCTGTTAATAAATCAAACCTACCCATCCATTTCATTTCAGATGTTTTTAGGTCTGGTGAAAATATTTCAACTAAAGCATATTCTTTTTTAGTTAATCTATGTATCTTTATTTCAAGAATTTTATCATTGTGTCTGACTAAATAATTATAACCTACTTTCTTTTCCATTATTTTAATATCCTTTCTAATTTCATTTGTCTTAAAAATCCTTCGGGTATAGGTAAAACGGATATAGCACACATTAAATCTTTATGCCATTTAACGTGACATTCATATAGATTATCTCGTTCTAAATAAACATTTTCGACTCTAACTATAGAGTAATCAGGAACATTCATAAAAGAATTTTTCAGATTCTCTATGACTGTTTCAGGATTTTTATGAAGATATTCTAATAATCTATCTTCTATTTTTACTCTATCATCATATTCTAAACTATATCCATTAATCATCTTTCAATATCCTTTCTAATTTATGTTGTCTTTCTTTTGTGTATTTTCTTATTAAATTAAAGGCATCTGTAAAACCATAGGCAAAACTATAATCACCATTTGTTGTTTTTGGTGAAAAACAAAGAACAAATCCGTGGTCTGATTGGAAATTTTCTTTTACATATTTGCCGTTTATTTTATTTATATAGACCCAAGGATAATTACCTGCTAATTCTAAATCAACACCAACCTTCTTCAGTCTATCCATCATTCTACATAAGTTAGTTTTCATCTTTCAATATTCTTTCTAATTTTTCTGGTCTGTTGCCATCAAATTGTTTAGTAAATTCTAAAATCATTTCTTTATTTTCTTTCAAGGTTACATTAAGGTATTCCATTTGTCTTTCAATATACCTTTCTTGTCTGGAAAAGATATATTCTTTTAGACCTTGTAAATCTTCAAATATCTCTGAACTATCACTGTGAGTTATGCCATAATTGCCCATAAATTTTCCATTAGTGTGTTCTAATATTTTATATTGATAAATTGGTTTGTTCCCAGTTTTCCATTCAGTCATCCATCTTTCGCCTGTCATTTGTATTCTACTGATTTCAATTCTACCATCATGGAAGTCATAAGTCCAAGCAATTTCGTCTTTATACCAAACATATTCAGTCTCATGTTCCATAGAACATCTTGGAACTGAACCCCAAGTTAGAGTTTTAATTCTTTCTTCTTCTCGTCTTGTATAGTCGTCTTTAGTCATCTTTTAGAATTCTTTTAAGTTTATTTTCTCTTGTTTCGTTTTGTATAAATTCATTATACATGTTTTCTAATTGTAGACCATAATCTTTCGGATTAGCCATTAATGCTAAAAGAAGATTTTCCTTAGTAGGATAACGACCACCTTTACCACATTGGTTTTCAGAATATAATATTCTTTTAATTTTCTTTTCTCTTTGTATTCTTTTCAATTCTGCTGGTGCGATAGCCCTTTTAGTATTACCAACATAAACTTGAGCATCTTTAACTGCATAGAAAGGTGTTTCAATCCAATTGTTATCAACAATGTAAGATCCTGCTAAATCACCATATTTCTTTTTATCCCAACCATATTCAACACCGACATGTCTTTTCTGATTTAATTTTAGTTTAGGTTTACCATAAGCATAAAAAGTCCCACCGTGAGTTACTGGAATAGATTTAGCGTCCTCTGATTTAGGATCATAAAATTCTTTTCCATCTTTAACTACAATGGGACAATCTTTTATTTTTACAAATGAAACATAGTTACTTTCGACTTGATCACCTCTAAGGTTTTTATCACCTTCGATAGCCATTCTGAAGCCGAGAGCAGTTGATTTTCTTACTTTTACACCTTTTATATTCATTTTGTTATTCTTTTTAGTTTCTTTTCTCTTAAATTAAACTTATAAAGTTCATATGCTTTATCAAACTTTTCTGAAAAATTTTGTAATCTACTCATTACATTAGTTGGTATCTCTTTATACTCTTTATATTCATATTCTTTTTTCTTATGAGTTTCGCTATAATATCTTTTTACAACTATTTGAGTTTTCCAAGTAACTTTCTTTGTTTTAGTTATAAAATCTTCCTTTATTTCTTTACAATACTTATTACCATCATACTCAAAGTAAATTTTGATATATTTATAAGTTTTTTTATTTCTTCTAAGTCTCTTTACTATCTTCATCTTTCAAGATCCTTTCTAATTTTTTTCTTCTTTCGTATTTTTGTATTGGCTCAAAATCCTCAAAACATAATGTTACATTATTTACTTTATCATAAAATGTTGATTTGTTGGTTAAATCATATCTCGGACCTTCACCAACATATCTTCTACCTGTATAATCCATTTCTTCATCATAATAATTCCAAAGTAACGAAACACTATCAACCCACCAATAGTGACTGTCTAATTCATATGGTAACCATTTATGTTTCCATAAACGCCAGCCATGTTCATTTAGCCAATAAGTTTGTCTAATATTTTCATATTTTATAAATACTCTTTTATCTCGCATGTTACAAATATAAGGAATTAATTGAAAAATAAAAAAGAAACAACCCCAAACAATGGTATTAGTTTGGGGTTTATTGTCTCCTGTTAATGACTTTAAACCAGAGTTTAACTGATAGCATCCCACTCTAGGTGACCGATTGGTTATTGGAGCCGCTTTTCTGCTTAACTGTTTTCATTAACAAAAAAAAAGCCGAACACATTTATAGAATAAACTTCTATTAGTCTTCGGCAATTATCTTATGTTCGTACAAAAAATCATTTATCATACACTATTATATATTAAAAAAATACAACAAAGTTTCTAAAAGAAAGAAATTTTTTCTTTTTCTTCTTCATTTATAATGCGTTCCAGTTTCTTTTGTCGTTCTAGTTGCATTAGTTCTTCTTCAGAAATATATTTAGTGTTTTCATTTTCAATAAACCACTTATCATATCTATTTTTCTTAAACCAACGAAGATATTGAATACCACCCCACCACAATAAGATATTTACTACCATAAATGGTGTATTCGCATCATTTGGATATAGGTACAAATGTATTCCTAAAGTTCCAAAACAGATAATCATCCAAGCCCAAGTTAGTATTCTAACATATGGTTTATATGGATTTTTCCAATAAGGATTTTTTACTTGATTATCCTTCATCTTCTTCAGACTCAATGATTATACTTAATTGTCCACAAGCTGCCCCGTTTTCGATTTCAGCTTTTGTTGCTACTGCAATTGCGAAGTCATATCCTTCTAATTCCAATTCTTTTTTAATTTTCTCGTTCATAGTCGTATTTTATTTTTGTTTTTTAATTATTCTTTTTAATTTCTTTTCTCTTAATTCGTTCTTGAAATATTCTTTCAATTGTTCTTCTGTATAAAAATTGCCTTGTGATTTTCTGTTTACAAATAATGTAACTGCCCATCTATCACCTGGTACTGTTCCAATGTGTGCAGAATCACCATTTCTTCTCATCACATAATTCTTAAAGGTCACAAAACCATTCTCTCTTAAAGTTCTTCTTATCCAACTATTTTCCATTAACATATCACCTCCCCTAAAAATCCTGTTTTCAAGTTTTCTCCGTCAAACACTAAATTACTTATACTAACCATTTGTTTCATATTACATCTACTATAAACTCTAACTACATTACCATCACCAGTTAAGTATAAGTAGTTATTACATTTGCAACAATCTTTATATTTCCATTCTTTAATTTTATGAAACTTATCAGATACAAGATCAATTTTCTCAAAATCAACAAATTGTTCTGTTGCAAAATCGTTTATTTTCATAAGTGAAACAAAACCAACATCATCACAACGAATAGATGCTGACCAATCTGTGCTTAATTTTCCACAATCACATTTGATTTGTGCTTTTAATTTTCTAACTTCAATCATAATAACCTCCTATTATTTTTTATGGTTAATAATACAAATATAAATAAAAAAAGCAAAAATAAAAAATAAAAAAAGCCTGCTTACTGGCAGACTTTCTCTAAAACTTTTCTTCTCTTATAGTGTTTATATGATTTCTCAAAGAGTTCATTTAATCTTGTGACATCATATAATTCTCTATTTAATCCTTTTTGATTTACGTGGTACCATTTGTTTTCACCTCTCTTCTTACTATAAATAAACGTGTTGTCTTTATATTTAACAGTGTATTCTAAACATTGAAAATACATAAGTTCGTTTATGTATTCTCTGGTAACTTCACATTTTATTATTTCCATCATAGTTCAATATATTTTGTAGGATTAAATGTAGCATGTTCTCCCATATGAACATATCCTTGTTGATTAGAAACTATTTGAGTACCATCTAACTCAAAATCAACATTTCTATGAGTGTGTCCATAAATCCAATAATCTATGAAACGTGAACTTTTAATCAAAGGCATTTGTTCTGAATAGAACCCGTGTCTTATTGTACTTGCCTTAAATTCATCAGAAACGACATAGATTGTTGGTGCGTGATGTGTTACAACCACAATAGGATCTTCATTATCAATATCTGCTAAAGCATTCTTCAAGAAGTAAACAGAATCTTGGTGAAGTCTATTATATTTTCCGAAATCAATATATTTAGCCTCAAAATGATTTCCTAAATATTTGATTTTTCTAAAACACATCATACCTCTTGTAACATTTCGAGCATAAGATATTGGTATCTCAGACCAAAATGTTGAGAATATGAAATTGATACCATCATAATTGATAGATTTATTATTTACAATTTTCACATTGTCTCTAATATCAATATCTAATGATTCTTTATTTAACAAGTTTAAGTCTGTTAAATCGTAATATTCGTGATTTCCTGGCACCCAAAACACTTGCTTAAAGTCTTTTGACACTTGGTCAAAGAAAGGATTAGAATAGTGTATTTTTGAGAGTTTTGAGATGTCTCCAGCAAGCACAAGAATATCGGCTACTGGTTCTATTTTATTTTCAGCCCAGTAGTCACCATTCGGATACATTTCCAAATGTAAATCTGATATGTATTGTACTTTTTTCATTTTTTTAATTTTGTTTATATACAACCTCCACAAGAACCACTTCTCCAATCGTTCTCAGATATTTCGTTGTAAATTCTATCATATAGTCTGTCTAAGTCACCAATAAATCTAAGAGAATGATATTCTGATAAACACCAAATAGCATACTTTAACCAATTGTCATCGTTTGACCATTCAGAGTCATCACCATCATAATAATGTTCTGTGTGTTCTTCGTAATTTTCACCAAAATACCATCTTGAGTATTCACCACTCGTTCCCATTGAACCACCTATTCTTTCTTCAGGTATCGGTATAACCATTTCGTTGATTCTTATAGTCCATTCACCTGAACACAAGTTTGGATAAGAACCAGACCATTCTACTTTAATTTTAGCGTTATCTATATCATAATCAGAGAATTCTTTTGTTTCTTTTACTGCATCACATTCACGAAGAATTCTTTTCAATTTCAATTCTCTTTCTTCTCTTTTTGAAGTTTTAGTAAAAGATTGTTTCATAAAACCTTCGATCATACCATCATTGTTACGAACATAGTAATGTTGTTCGTCTTCTCTATAAACAGAGTAAGCAGGTTCTTTACTTAATTTACTTGATAAACCATATGCTTTATTTTTTACTCTTACTAACATTTTTATAATTTATAAGATTTTTTATATTCTTTTATGTATCTATTAATATTGTTTAATACTTCGATGAAATCTTCTGTTGTAGGTTCTTCATCGGAGTATAAGACTTTTTTGTAATCGTCTAATTTTGTTATTATTGCAATTTCTATATCTCTAATTAACTCGAAATGAGAATCCTGTGGATATGAATTATCTTTTTTAGATTTCAAGTCATAAAGTTCTTCATAAACTTTATCTAATTCTTTTTCAAGTCTTTCTATTTTTTCTTTATCAGTCATTGTTGTGATAATCTTCGTTATATTTCATAGACCAACTTGGATCTGGTCTATAATCTGTGTTTGTTAAATAGTCATAAAGGAATTTCCAATCTCTTTCAGGATTGAAACCTGATTTATCTTCAAATAATACATTAAAATAATGCTTTTTTTCGTAAAAACCAAATGAACCTTTAGAACTTGATACATCAGGATTTTCACTTTCATACTCAAAATGTATATTATCTTTCTTTAATGTTTCTCTATAAACTTTCATTTCTTCTGGGTATGAAGAAGTCCAAAGAATCATAATTATATCTTTTCTGTCAGACATAAGTTGTAAGCATTCTTTGGCATATGGATAATAATCCACTACTTTTGTGGCTTTTCTATAATCTGGTCGAGATATTGTACCGTGAATATCAAAAGTCCAATATGTTTCAAACCATTCTTTTTCTTCTGCGTGAGCGAACATTTTCTTTATCCATTTAAGAATAGTTGGTTCATATCTACGTTCAACCATATTTTCTAACCATTCCAAATATTCTTTGGTTGGTGTATTTTTGAGTAATAGGTGATTTTCTCTCCTATCTTGTCTTGCATCAAGACCTGTCTCTTTTTTATAAATTTCTTCAGCTTTCATTTAGAATCCTTTCTAATTTTTTCTTTCTTAATATTGATTTTGGATCTAACCCAAAGTCTGGACTTACATCTCTCCATTTATCACCCAAAGCTATCTGTCTTTGTTTTATACCACAAACTTTACAAGTTCTAATATTAAGAGGTATGTCAATATATGTGTTTCTATCAGGTAATTTACATTTACTTTGTATATAATCGTATTCCCATTTATGAAAGTAGTGAAATTTCAAGAACGGGAATATTAAATACAATATAGGTGTGCCGAACGAACTAATTATTAATTTATCTGTAGATAAAACTATTGATGTGGTTTTTCCAAATTTTATTTATTTTCTTTTCTCTATGTGTTTTCAACCACAATTCAGGATCAAAATCTTCTAAGTAATGTTTAATTGCTTCTCTGATTGTTGGTTTCCAGTGTCTTGCTTCAACATGAAATGACATATCCATATCTACTGGATCATCACCGAAAGAAACACTGGTGAAACAATCTGTTATAACAGCGAAGTTACCGTTATCATCATACAAGATATTAGGAGCATATCCTAATTCTGTCATTGTTTCAATGATACAATCTGTATCTAATTCAGGTTCATACTTAAAGATTAAGTTTAATATTTCATCTCTAAGTGTGAAAATTTCTTCAGGTTCTTCAATAGTGTAATCACTAATTTTTTCGTCACAAGAGTCTTCGTGTTGTTTTAAGATTTCTTTTCTTTTATTAACAAGAACTTTAATATTTTTATCTCTGATAGTCATTCTTATGTTTTGATTTTCTTGTATAGTTTTTCTTTGACTTATGAACTTTGTGTTTTGAAACAAAGCCACACTCATTCTCATTAGTAGCCATCCATTCACCGTGACGAGTAGCTTTAAGAATGTCATTCATTGTGATAGTCTTTTTTATATTTCTTTTTCTTTTAGCCATTGTTTCCTGAGTTTTTAAGTATGTTTAATTCGTCTTCTGTCAAAGAATCTAAGCCGAACTTAGATGCTTTATCTAAAATATCATCAACCGTTGTTAGTGATTCTTCTGTTCCGCCAATAGGTTGAATGTTATGTTGCTTTAGTTGATCAAAAACATAATTGTCGTTATGTTTGTCTTTCATATATTGTCCTAAGGATTGTAATTGAGACATATACCAAGTATCTTTTTGTGTATTTAATTCATTCAATTTTTTAACACCGTCAGATAATTCTCTATTTACAGCATCATATTTTTCTAATTTCTCAATTAGATCCTTAGGTTGCCAACGCATGACTGCGAGTTTATAACCAACAAATATACAAATAAATGTAAAAGTTATAATGGCGAATATGTATAGTAATGTTATCATATTTTATTTACTTATTTCGTCTAACCATTCGGTTTCTATTTTGTTAGAAATCTCATATACTTTTGTTGGATTAATACCAAATTTATCAGCAATTGTTTCTAATTTTTTTGTATATGTATCAAAGTCTATAAAAGATTTTTGTGAATCTCTTACAACTTTTCTAATTTCTTTTTCAATTACTTTGTCAGCAGAACCATTCTTCTTGATAGAAATTAGAGTTTTTAATTTTTCATATTTCTCTTTATTCTTTTCAGCGTAATATTTACTCAACGGTTGTTCTGATTTAGTTGGTTCAATTTGACCATCTCCAGAATAAAAACCTTCGACTAAATGTTCTATGTCATCTAAAGAATATTTTGTTGTTCTTTCATCTAAGATAGATGTTAAACCGTGTTTCCAACAATCGTGTGTTATTTCTTTCAATTTCCTTTTCAATGACTGCTTATTCAATCCGAATTCTGATAATTTATATTTTTCCATAATTTTGATTAATTGATATTTAATTATTATCTGTTTGTTATTTACAAATATACTACAAAATTAGTTCTAAAAAATTATTCGTCTGAATCTGCTTTCATTTCGTTGCATATCTTACACATTGTTTGGAAGTTTATTAATTTATTTACACCACCTTTTGATTTAGGTACAATGTGGTCAATAGTAATAAGAACTTCTTCATCGTCTATGTAGCCATATAAGTCAAGGTGTAATCCACCACCTCTATCTTTTTCAAGTGCAAAGAATTTTCCTTCAACGCCACAATTAACACAAACTAAACCTTTCTTATGAAAGACTTTTGCTCTTTTACAATTAATTGTATAGTCGGATCTTTCCCAATAAATTCTTCTTGGGTTTTCTTCAATCCACTTAAATACTTCTTCGATTGATAAAATCTTAATTCGTTCCAAACCGTTGTGAGTTGGAATGATTTTTGGCTTTTCTTTTTTCATTTCTTCATCATTTTTTATATTCATCGAATGTTTTCATACTTTTCATATGTAATTTACATTCTCTGATAAAATCCTCCTTCATACTTTCGATTGCCAATAAATCTTCACCTGTTCGGTTTAGCATTGTTTCTAATGATGGAAAGTGAGATGATATATCTTCTTTGGTATACAACTCAATCCCATTTAATAATGCTAAACTTTGTCCTAATTGAAAACTCATACTTTTCAGATAATCAACCCAATCAACACCTTTCTCTCCTAAGTCAGTTGTCTTGGTTAGGTCAATATTTTCTAAAACTTTAATTTTCTTAACAAAGTTTGATTTCAAACCTCTTTTTACATCAAATCTATGTTCTGATCTTGAAAGATACATTAACATAAATCTTGCTGAACGCATAATTTTTATATCAACATCTCTATCAACAGTTTTCAAGATTTGATTTGGGTGAATCTGTGTATGAAAATCATATGTGAGGAAACAAGAGTTGTTTACTTCATCACTTGTTCCCTTGAAAACTTCTACAACAACACCATCTTTTAATACGGCAAGGTTGCAGTTTAATTTTTTGATTGGCATACCAGTATCAACAAATCTCATATAAAGTTTTTTGTTATATTTCTCGCATAGTCGTTTCGCTTCCTCTGTTATGGGAATTTCATCAACGAAAACCATCACATCATAGTCTTCAGATGATGTGCTACCGAATATTTGAAATTTTTTCTTCATTCTACAAATATACGTATTTTTACTTTATAAAAAAACATAACACATGTTTATACTTTCAATTATAGTTTTTGTTTTTAATATATATTATCAAATAAACATCTAACTGAAATGATTTTAAGGTTTAATGAACATATATTAGAAGGGAAGAAAAAGAAATATGGTATGGATATAGAAGAACGTACTATATTATTTACTGATATTAAAAGTAGTTCAGAACTTTGGAATAAATACGAAGAAGAAATGTTTAAGGCATTAGATACTCATGAAAAACAAATTGTTAAATTGTCAGAAAAATATAATGCAGTTATATTGAAATCTATTGGTGATGCTTTTATGTTATCTTTTGATAAACTTAAAACTGCTATTGATTTCGCAATAGAATTACAAAAAGATTTAGAGAAAACACATATTAAGGTTGGTTCTAAGAGATTAGAATTAAGAATAGGTATATGTGGTGGTGAAGTATATAAAAGAGTTGTTATAAGACAGGGTAATGAGATTGTGGACTATTTTGGTAATGTAGTTAATACTGCATCAAGAATGGAATCAAAAGTATCTGATGTTGGTGGTATAGCATTTGCTTATGATGGTAAAGTTGATGATTTAGAACTTGATTATAAAGTTGATGCTATTGATTTTAAGGATGATTGTCGAGTATCTGAAAGAAAAAGATCCGAAAGACTTTTAACAGATGTACATAACTATATGTGTAAAAATGTTTCAGAATTGAAAGGTGTTGATGAAATAACCGCATATAAAATAAGATTATAATATGATAATTAGATTTAACGAATATCTAAGAGAAGATGCTGAATATGTTTATAAACCTGGTGAAATCATAGGTAAAAATGATGGAGCATTGGTGTATTATGATGATGAAGATGCAAGAGCATTTGGTATTTGGGATGATCCAGATTCACATGAAAAAATGTTAGTGGGTACACATCACTTACATTATCATAGTGATTTGATTGATAGGGAAGGTAATGGTCCTGGTGATAGATGGGGATTAAAATATGCTGGTAGATTGTGGTTAGATAGTAAAATTATTTCTTTTTGGTGGCATCCACCAAAAGAAGATTTTGAGGATTTTTTAGAAATATTAGCAGAAGAATTAGATTATGCTCATAATAATGAGTCTGCTTTAGATGGAAGATACATAGATAAATATGATGGTATTGATTTTAGTGATCCTGAATGGAGAGTAGAAGTTGTTGTTGAGCCAAATGGTGAATGGGAAGAAGGTAAATACTTTAGCAGACAAAATAGACATCAAACAGATTTAATACCATTGAAAAAGTATTCTGGATCAGAACAATGGGATGAAGAAACATTAATGAAAATTCACACATTACCACCAGAACAAAAAAGACAAATGTTACTTGCTATGGGATATAAACCTAAAAAAATTAAGACACCAAAAGGTATGAGTCAAGCACAATATAGAAATAAAATTACAAAATTTAAGTACACTGAGTCTTTTGCTACTTTTGAGAATGCACAAAATGATAAATGGTTAGTGAAAAGATATGGTAACAGTCATGCTGTATTTTATGATGGGCAAATAGTTGGTTTTGATGATAAAGAGATAGGTGATGAATTTAATGTAGAAAGTGAATTATTTAATGTTGAATTGATTTATTCAACAGATGAAAAAAGTGAAGAAATACTAACAATATATGTTTGTAAAAACGTATGGAAAATATTTGATTTAGAAGATCAATTTGATATTAGTCCTGCAGTAAAACAAATTGCCCAGAAGATGGCAGAAAAAATGTATAGGCAAGGATTTTTTATTAGAGTTATTTAATATATAAAAACAACAAAAATAATAATAATAATGTAATGAAAGTAAAAAACTGGAAACAATTTAATACTTGGAACAGATATTATGAAAACATTGAATATAGTCAGGATGAATTAAACGAAATAGTAGAAGAATTAATAGATTATCTACAATCTAATTATCCAAACATAAGTATCTACAGTACTCCAACAATTGGTACATATTCTACTGATTTTGAGATTGAATGTAGAGACGAATCAACATTACAAGAAATTAATGATGATTATTTTGATGGTAGAGGTTATATTCAAGAGATTGGAGATCCATATTTGTTGAAAGGTGAAATAGAAAATGATGAATTACAAGATAAATTAACATTATAAAAAAAAATAAAAATATGATGAAATTGATTAAAAGATATGAAGCATTTGTTGGTGGAGAACCAAAATCACTTCTTCCAGAACCAGCAGTAACAGAACTTAAAAAGATAAAATTATCTGTGCCAACTTATGTACAGAAAGAACTTGATGAGAGTATTTTTAGTATGTATGGTAGTATTAGAGATATTGAAATGGAATTATCAAGACAAGGTTATGATGCTGATTGGTTAGAACAAGATTTTGAAGATTGGAAAGACGGACAAGCACCTTATTTTGATGAAGATGAACCAGAAATAGACGATTTCGATAATGAAGAAGATTTTGAAGCAGAACATCAGGAATGGGAAGAAAGAACAAACGAATATGAAGAATTTATGGAAAAAGATTTTGAGGATCTTTTTGATGATTATGTAGCTAGTGCTGGTGGTTGGGGTAAATTCGCAGATAGCTTCCAAATCAAAGAAAAAATTGCTGATGCTTTAGATAAGAGAGAAATGAAAATTATTTATGATGAAATGCAAGAAGATTTTAATAAAGAAGATCTTATCCAATATTTCGATGAAGCAGAAGAAGTAGGTGCAACATCAATGCAAATGGTTGGTAATAATTTTGATGATGAAAGTAGATTCTGGGTAGAAGTTATGGTTAAGCCTGACATTACTGATGAAGAAATAGAACTAATTAAAGATTATCTTGAAGGACAATGTTCTGATGGTTGGGGTGAAGGTTTCGAACAACAAGACATTGATGGATGGTATGTATCAACTTGGTGGAATGATGAATATAGTGATAATTCGAGATTAGGAGACTATGAAATTAGATTAGAAGAGTAATGAATGATATACTTAAAAAAATATTAATTGGTGTTGGTGTTGTTACAGTTTTAACGATTGGCGGATTAGGATTGACATCATTTATAGATAATAGAATTGAAGCGAAAACGACAGATCCTATTGAAGAATGGCTGATAAGAGAGCTGAAAGAAGAAAAAGACTTGAAAACCCATCATAATGAAGTATTTACAAACATATGAAAATTACGAAATAGATGAAACTTTATCAAAACTAAAAAGTTTCCTGTATGATTTTGGTTTTGATTTTTATGATGGTGAAGATTTCTTTGATGAACAATATGATGAAATTGTTAATGATAGTTCATTATCAAAAGAAGAAAAAGCCAAGAAACTCACATCTTGTTTAGAAGAACATTGGGGATTATACGATGGTTGGCAAGATACTCTGGAATTTATAAAAGAATTAATGTAAAATGAAAATATTGAAAACGTTTGAGTCATTTTTAACACCTGAAGAAAGGATAGAACAAAAAAGACGTAAAAGAGAAAATAATAAGAAACAGGCTGGAAGTAGACCAAATATATTTGATGCAAATTATAGGAAACAATTGATAGATAAAAGTGAATTTGTGAAACTAAGTGATGACGAAAAGTTCACTAAAGATTATTATGATGATTTCATTAACCTTTTTGATAATATGGGAATACCTGATTCGATATTTGATCAAATATGTGATGATATAAAATTTAATGATTTTTTGGAACTTGCAAAGAAACATTTATCAGATAGTGAAGGTATTTTTTCAGAAGGTTCGTTAGAAGATGATGACAATATATATAACTTTATTTCTGATTTATTGGATTTGACTGTTTCTCTTGATTATCCTAGACATGAAATCATTGCATCTATTGGTGAGGAATTGTTTAATGTTAGTCTGTATTAACAAGATTTTTTCTTTCATCTATTCTTTCTAACTTATCAACATATTTTTTAAGAATATCACCGTGACAAGATTTAGGTTTACACCAACAACCTAATGTTTTATACTTCAACTCATGTAGATCCTGCATGAGTTTTTTATTTGATAACAAATAATCTTCATAAGCATCTATGATTTCTTGTCTTGGTGTTCCTTCTGGGAATGTGTCTCTCAAATCTTTAGGATAAGCCCATTTATTAAACTCACCACCAGGTAACCTACCTATATAAACATCATAATCATCTTTCTTGAAATGTACTACTTTACACATATTAATCAAATAATGATTGAAAGTCTTCTGCGTTTGATTGACCTTCTTCTTTTTTAACGCTTGTATATTCTTGTTGTTTAGGTTCCTCTTTTGGAACAAACTCAGGAATTTTAATCCATTGTTGTTCTTCTTGTGGTTTATCATCTTTATGATAACTGAAACGATAGAAGTAATATTTATCGCCTATCTTCGATCTATTAAATAATTGTATAAATTTCTTATCAAATTCATATGTACCAACATAATCATCTCTGGTTAACATATGTGTTTGTGGTTTATTCTTTATTTCAGAAAATTTTGTTTCTTCATCAAAAATAAACATTACTTCAGACCAACCTAAACAAGTTGTAAATACTCTACATTTCTTTTTCATCGTTTTCTTCTTTTCTTTAATTTACCTATGAAATAATAACCAAAAAACACTATAAAAAATAGTGCGGCAGCAATTAATAATGTTACCCAGAAGAAACCAGCAAAAATAAGTATTCCGACAACAATAAAAATTGCTATAATTTTTAACATAATTCTTTCTAAATATGTTGGTTTCTTTTTCTTCTTTATATTAGGATTTGCGCAACAGTCCGACATAATCTTTTATATTTGTTTTTGATTCTTCATAAAATTCTTTTATCAATTCACTACCAAGAAAATAACAATCTTTAGACAATCAACCTTTAGCAGTTGTACCAATACCCATGAATGGATCATAAATTATTGATTTTGGTGGAAAGTAAATGTGTATTAGTTGTTCAACTAAATCTATTGAAAATGTGGCTTTGTTTTTAGATTTAATACCATCATTATTTCTTGCTTCAATTAGATTAGTATAATTCTTATAGAACTTTTGTTTTGTTTTTTCGTTTATTTTAGATATTTCCTTATTAGCTTTGAACGTATGTAAATGTTTTTTATTAACAATTACATATATGAGTTCTGATATTCTTGTAAGTTTATTTGGAGAGGTTTGGAATGGATTTGCCTTATTCTTTTTCCAGGTGATAACATCGGCTACTGTGAGGTCAGTTTCATTGTGTATTTTGTTCATAAGAAGTAATGGTAGCATTGGATTTTCTTTTGAGTATGACATATTATATAGTATGACACCATCATCTTTAACTATTCTCTGAAACTCCTTAAATTCGGTTGTTCTAACCTCTAAATATTCTTCTTCTGTTAGGTTATCAACATTATCAGCATATAAGTTGTAATCTTCTTGATCTTTTCTTCTGTGGTTTGGGTTTCGACCTAAGTTATATGGTGGTGTTGTGATAATACCATGACAATGGTTGTCAGGTATTTTCTCCATAGTTTTGATATTATCTTCATTATAAATTTTATTCTTCATTGAGTATTCTTTTTATTTTCTTTTCTCGTTGTTTTTTTAAAAGTTCTGATTGAATTTTATCAAAATCTGATTTTGTAAATTTTATAGTACCAACACCTGTATTAATATTGATATGTTCTTTATCGCTTGCCCAAGTCCATTTTCCTTTCATATGTCTTATATAATTTATTTTTATAATTGTTTGAAACAAAAAAGCCACTCATTTCTGAGTGGCTTTGTGCCTTACTTTAACCCATGTTCGTCAATATATGCGATTTTCTTCTCAATCTTTTTAGCAATTAAAGCACGACCTTGTTTGATCTGTGACTTAACTGTTGAGAGGTTTAATTCTAACTTATCAGCAATCTCATTATAAGAATAATTTTTCAATTCTCTAAGAATAAGAACTCTACGGTACTTATAATGTTTGTCAGGCATACTATAAATAGCATCACGTGCAATCTCAGCTTTAGCCTTATCTTCTGCATCTTTCTCTTGACGTTTTCTGCCGTCATCATAAGGAAGAAACATAGACATTGTTGCTTCATTAGCCAATTCTCTATCCATAGAGATAGAAGGCATTTTTTGTTTGTCTTGGTAATCTTTTTTAACGAAGTTAATAGCGATAGTATAAAGCCAAGTTTGTGGTTGTGCTTTTTCAACATTGTAACCATCTATTGATGTTAATGCTTTAATAAACGCTTCATCTGCGAAATCTTCTGCTACTTCTAAGTCTCCTGTCCATTTAGACAAATACCAAGTAAGTTTTGGTTTGTGTTCTTTGTAGAACACTTGGAAATTTAATCCCGTTTTTTGCTCGAATTTTTTTTCAAAGTGATTCATAAAAATTGATGTTTTGATATTTTTAATAAGACAATAAGGCATACATAGAAATAAAATATCTCTACTAATAAAGGTGAAAGACCAGTGACTTTAGATTAATATTCCTTTGTTTCTCATCATCAATTTATTGCAAACCGAACAAATTTGTCCAGCCTATATTATACTCAATATATTAAAAAAAGTTTCATAAAAAGAAAACTTTTTTAATTTCTTTTTCGAGTGCTTGAACTTGCACCAAAACCAAGAATTCCTGAACCTAATACGAAACCAAAATCGTACCATGCACCATTATTATTTACTGCATATACAGCAATATCATCTGAAAACAATGATCCGAAAAATGAAAAGAATGCAATTAAACCATGCCACAAACCACCCCAAAAACCGTAAGGGTCATCTACTCTACATTCATCAATGTTTGTAACATCTGCACAACTTGTCATAAATAACATTGTTATAACAACTAAGATTCCGATTCCAATAATTCTTCTGTTTCTTTTGTAAAAGTTTTTCATAATTATATTTTATTAATGATTAAATGATTAGAATAAAGTGTGGCTTTCACACCACACCTTATTAAGTTTTATTACTTCAATCCTTTGATTACTGAAGTATTTCCACCGAATACGTTATTATCTCCGTATGGTGATTTGCCACTTGAAGCGTAACCTTGCCACTTAATATATTCAATATATTGTGGTGATTGTCTAAGTTGTTGTTGTTTCAACTTAATTGCTTCAGCTTCACCTTGAGCAACAAGAATATTAGATTGTTTGATACCTTCTGCTTCTGTAATAGCTGCTTTAGCAAGGAATTCTTTTTCAGCATTGATTTTTTCAGCAAGTTCGTTCTTTTGTTTCTGAGACTCTTTTGCTTCAATACCATCTTTAATTTTCTTAGGAAGATTTACGTCACGAATAAGTACATCTAATAGAATGATGTTTTTATCCTTGAATTTCTCCATTAACATTTCTTCACATTGAGATTGAAGTTGGTCACGTTTAGTAGAATATAATTCTTCTGCAGTAAATTGACCTGTTACTTCTCTTACTACGTTTCTTGGATATGGTATAACGATAATATTTTTATATCTTTACCGACATCACCATGTAAGTGTCCAATCATAAAATGTTTATTTTTTATTTGAAATCTTATCTTCAACACCTTCTAAATTTCTTGTTTTCTTTGTAAAACCACCAATTGTACCACTCTCATCATCATTAGGATCTCCAACTAATTCATCTATATCACTTGTATCAATAAGCCCTCTGAAATATTCCTGAACGTTTTTAAGTTGTGCATGGCTTACTTTCCATACACTCGTCCGTTGTTGTGTGTAATACTACTTTACTCCTTCCTAATAACGTTAAAGTATCCTTTAGCCTCTACACATTTATCAGGGGTAAACATTTTTAATAAGGCTTCTTTTGCTTCATCACCCTTGAAGTGTATTTCTAATGGCATACTAAAAATATGAAAACAGCTTTCTTTTTCTGACAAATCAGCCTTATCACTATGGTATTTATCCCATAGCTTTTTATCTTCTTCTGTAAGTTTGTATCCAGTTTCTTCTAAAACCTTGTTAAATGTTACATTACCAAAATATATATTCATGTTGTTTTGTTTTACCCCGCCTTCTGGCGGGTGGTTTTACGATATGTCGATGTTAGTACCAATACTAAGGGACGAACGTTTGGTGCAATAATGAAAGTACTTGTTTCATTGCTGTTTTTCTGCTTATCTAAAGTTTTGTTTTCTTTACTCATTTTGTTTCTTACTTACAAGTTAAATAGAGTTCCTGCTTGTAAATCTTTTTCTTTTATTTTTTCTTCCATCCTCTTTTTTGCTGAATTAAAAATTTCTTCATCAATTTCTATCCCTATAAATTCACGTCCTAATTCTATGCAAGCTAACCCCGTTGAAAAACTACCGCCATAACAATCTAAAACAACACTACCTTTATTTGAATGTATTTCAATTAATCTTTTTAATAATTCAATAGGTTTTTCAGTTGGGTGTATTCTTGTTTTTGAACTTGGTGCTGGATAGTTAAATACTTTAAGTTGATTTTTATAACCTGTATTATTGTATATAGCTTTTTTGCCTCTTACATAAATCATAAATTCTAAATCAGAAATATATTTACCATTACCAAAGGGTACAGGATTTGATTTTTGCCACACCAATAAAGTAACTGAATACTTTTTTGTTCCCAATAATTCATAATTTTAGAAACTTGCTTATTTGAACAAAAACAAATCATATTCATAGTTTTACTTATTCTTTCAATTTCAGTAAATACTTTTTCCATTTCAAAACCATTGCTTATAAAATCAATATGCAAGTCCTTTACTAATTTCCGTTGTGCAAAATCAGTCTTTCCACCACCGTGATTATCTAATTCATAAGGTGGATCAATACATACAAAATCAACACTTTTGTCGGGTATCAATTTTAATTGTTCTACTGCTTCTCCATTTATTAAATTCATATTTTATTATTTAATTATTTTTATTTCTTCACCAAACAGAGTCATTGATTTTAAATCTTTTTCTTTTCATGCTTTTTTAATACGTTCTTCTGCAATTTTAAAATAATTTTCATCAAGTTCTACTCCTATGTATTGCCTGTTTGATAATAAACTTGCTATACAAGTAGCACCTACACCCATAAATGGTTCAAATACTATTTCGTTTTCTTTTGATGAATTTTCAATAAGTATTCTCATTAACTCAATAGGTTTTTCTGTATCGTGGATATTTTTACCTTCATTGTCTTTTGTTTTTTTATTTGGTATTGAAAGTATATCAGCAGTTCCACAATTATTTATTTTCACTCCAGCACCTTTTCTAAAAAATAAAATATACTCAAATTGGCTCATATAATATTGCCCCATTATTTTATTTCCTTTATCCCAAATTAAACTTTTTATGAAGTGAAAACCTATGTCTGTTAAAACATTCAGATACTCTTGCAAGTTTTTATGATTAGTCATAATGTAACAATGTCCTGTTTCTTTTAATATTTGATATAGTTTTTCTCCCCAAACTTTTACGTGAATATCATTGTTTTCAAATACTTTACCTTTTTTGTTAATGTCTTTTTGTAGCATCCCACCGCTATTACCTGCACAACCTCTTGATGTTGTAGGATATGGTGGGTCTGTTACAACTAAGTCCACTTTGTAATCTTTTGCAATCATTCTATCCATAATTGCTATTGCATTGTCATTAAATATTTTATTCATATCTTGTTTTTTGTTTTTTTAATTAAAACATTCGTAAATGCTAGGTTATGCACAGCCTTAAAAAAGACTGTCCAACACATTCGAGATAGTTTCCAAATCTGTTTTGTGTTTTGGGTTTCGACTTGAATAAGATTTTTTCGCCTCAATTGCGTAATTCACATTTTGAATATAAATGGTAAATTCTATTCCATTCCTTTCAAATTTATGTTTTGAGCATTGCAATTCTTCATCAGGTACTTTAAAACAACAGGTTTTTACCCCTGCGATTTTAGCCCCAGTTCTTTGTATTTCAATTCCATTTGTATTAGTAACCGTATCGGAAGTTATTTCACCCATAGTTCTAATCGATAAATATCCATTTTTAGATAAACTTTCATTCATTCCAAAAAACAAATCAATATCAGAAATAGGTCTATTGATTAATCCAACAGCATTTAAGGCAATTGAACCGCCAAAAACGGCAGTTGGTGTTTGTTTTATAATCAGCGAAATTGCGTTTAAAATATTATCTGAAAGTATTTCTTTGTTTTCTAAATTTTTCATAATTTCAATCTTTAGTGGCAAGTGCTACATGTCGTGTCCTATTTGAGAACTTGCCTCATCTCTAAGCCTTTCAAATTCTTCGTAGGCTTCAAATTCACGTTGTTTATTAGTTTCTATTGCTACTAATTGAGCAACTAATTTTTCAAGTTTTATAACTCTCTTTTCAAGTTCATTAACTTTGATTGCATTGTCATTAAATATTTTATTCATATCTTGTTTTTTGTTTTTTTTAATTAAAACATTCGTAAATGCTATGTTGTGCAACATTAAAACGATTGCACAACATGCAATATAAAACATGCTTAGTGCTGTGCTTCGTTTCAAGGTCTGTGCTAATCCGAAAGAGAAAAACAAAACAATTTTCCTCACGCACATTTAAGAAGTCAATTTATCATAGTACTCAAATACTTCATTCAATTGATTTTCGTCTTTAATTGAATGCGTCCACCAGTCACCGTTTTCATCAGGTGTTTTTTCTTCTTTATCTACCCATCTGTGGTCAATCACATCAACGTAAAATGTTTTTGGAATAAACGGAAACTCTTTAATATATTGGCTACTGCTAATATTCTCTCCATTATGAGTTACACTTCCGTTTCCGGTAAATCTTCCACCAATATCTCCATCAAAAACAATAGCTTCAATGAAATATGCTTGTCCGTCTTTACCATTTTTAAAAACACGACTATCACGATTATTCTGAAATATTGATTCTCCGTTACTGTATTCACTTATATCTTCCCATTCACTATCTTCACCAGTCAATGGAGCAAGTGTTTCAAACATCATTAGCTTTTTTACTGCCTGAGATATCGCTGTTGCCGTAAATGGTGCAGAACCACCACTTTGACCACTTTTACCAAACGCCTCGCATAAAGCAAGTATTTCGTTTTTGAATGGTGTAATTATTGCATCAGGAGTTGTTTTTTCGAGTAACTCCAGCTCTCGTTTCGCATGTAATTTTGAGTTTGTCATATCTATAAAATTTAAGTTTTAAAATCCCGCCCTAAAAATTGTTTTGTTTTTTTGTGCTTCGTGGTAAGGGCAATGCTAAATTCCGCACGTTTCATATTGCTGTCTGTTATGTGTAATACTTTGCAAACCACTCATAAAAAGGCAAGTGTTTATCATCAACATTAGTAACATCCAACTCACAACCATTTGTGTCTAAATGTTCAAATTCTCTTCCGTGCTTAACGAACATCATAAATAATCATTGTGTTCCAAGGAGACACGAAATGAACACCTTCATCATAAACTGTTTCTTTGTCGAGACCATCGCCCCATTTGTAGAATAATACTCCTTTTTCACCTGGTTCGATTGTCACCAAACAAGTCGAAAGGATAATTACTAATAAGATTACACCTGCTAATACAGTTCCACCTAATTTTAAAAGTCTTTTTTGACTACGAGTTAAATTTTTCATAAAATTCATAAAATTTGTTAATTAATAAATAAAAGTTTGTAAATAAATTGTTTGTAAATAAATATTTAAAATTTGTCCATGTACTTTTTGTACGTATCATCACTGATTTCTTCGTTCTTCCAAAGTTCGTCAAGTAAATCTTTTTTACCATCTTTAGAACTCTTATACATCCAAAAAACTAATACCACAACAAGTAGTAAGAAGAATACAGTCATTCCAATAGGATTCAACATAATTTTGTATTTTTTATAAGGTTAATAAATAAGGTGGTCGCATAACATACGACCACCAATAAGTTTATACTAATTCGAGAATTCTGTTAGTTTCTCTTTTAAGTACAGAAGAATCATAGTTTCTATAAACTTCTATCCAACAGTTTAATGCGTTGTAAGCAGGCATCTCAATATCAACATTCTTGAACTCTGGGTTTAAGAACATATTAGCATTTCTAAGCAACGCTTCTTGTTCTGAGTGAAGATCCACAAGGGCATCAGTTTCGGAAGAAAGAAGTTTCTTAGCGAAAGCACGTAATTTCAATGCGCCACTGTCTTTAATTACACCGTCTTCGTCCATAGCGATTTTTTCAGCTAATTCTCTGAAAGAAACGAAACGACCAGTAAGGTTTTCAAGTGTTTCAGATTGTTTGTTGATATTCATCTCGAATGTATCAAGACTTTCAACGAAAGTTTGAACTTTCTCAGGAAGTGTTGCCTTAAAGTGTTTTGTTTTAAGACCAGCATATTCGTTATCTGCAGCAACTACCATACCGTTAGTACAGATGAAACGGATAAGACCAACGTTCAATTGAAGAGCACGGCTCTTATCAGTTGAGTTGAGAATGTTAAACATTTTGGAGTAACGGTCACCATTGATTAGAACTTCTTCACCAATAAGACGAAGTTCTTGGGTGCCTTTTGTAATACGTAGATTGTATTTTTCAGGTGAGAAATAATTTTCAACTTCTTCAATAACATCTTTAGCAAAAGTAGGAAAGTCGAAAAGTTCATACTTGTTAGTAACAAGCGTATTGGCAATAAGTCTGCCATCAAAATGAGTAAGAATGTTGTTGTCCTTTCTCGAAAGAGCTAATTTGTCGAGAGTACCAAAGATTGCATTCTTATCATAGATTTGTTCAATTTTTCTTGCACGAGCCATATTTTTCGATTTTAATAGTTAATAAATATTTGTACAAATATACGGTGTTTCCTGAAAATAAAAAATTATTCTTATAATTTCTTCATTATTTTTCATACCGTTTTGTTTTGTATTCACAAAAATATGTAAAGTTTTTTAGAAAACAAAATTTAATATATAAAAATAACCAAAATAAGAGTATCAAATGAGAACATTAAAGACATACAATGAAATAAACGAAGGATTATTTTTTAATAAGTTTAGTAAATTACAGAAAAAAGTATTAGACGAATTGGGTATTAACTTATATTTCGCTGCAACTTTTGGAACTGCAATCACAGCATTATTCCCATTTTTTGATACAATAGTTAAAACAAGTCAAATAAAGAATACGATAACTGATACAGATGTAGTATTAATAGTTATTTGTGGTTTAACTATAATGATGAAAGAAAGTAGAGAAAATATTGAGAAATTACAGAATGTTGTTAAAGAAAGAGGTTTATCATCATTAGTTGATAATTTTATGGATGCTATGAAAAATCTAACTAAATTATTTGAAAAAACAGGTGAAATATTAGGTAGAACTATTAGTGGTGTCGTTGATATGTTTTCATATACTGCATTATTTGTTCCATTTTTGGTTGGTTTATTAGATGTAATAAAATTATACCAAATTGGTTTTGATAACTTTGATGAAATAATGACTAATCCAAAAGGCGCAACTATCAGTACTACTATGGGTCTTATTACAATATCTCTTAAACATATAACGAATATGGTTATTAAAAGAATAAAGAGAAATATTAAAAACAAAAAAACTCCGTCACTAAGCAACGAAGTTGTTCAGAAGTTCGAGAATAATATCGAACAAATTTGTGAAAATTATTTTATTTCTTCTTCTCAGATTTAGACATCTTATTTCTAATCTCTAATAATTCAGGACAAATATTTCCAATAGTGTTGGTTTTATCTTCGACTATTGATTTAATTTTCTTGAATTTAATGTTTTTGTTTAGGAAGTTTCTCTCGGCTTCAGCTACGTCCTCTCCCATCACCTTGTAAGTCTTTGTTTTTTCAATTTCTTTACCCTTCTTGTCTTTAAAAATGTATGTTACATACGTTACTTCCCAATTCATATAGTTAATTTTATTTTTAGTTTCTTGGATCTTCCACTTTTTCCCAGCCCTCATTGAACCATTCACTACCGTTTTTATAGTATTTTTTACCTTCAATGTAGATTATATGAGAATATTTACCGATTGTTGTTATAGATTTTTTACTGAAGTCAATTACATCTTTTTCAGTGTCCTTAAATTCATCACTTTCAACTACTTGATCAAAGAAATTTGACACATTATTGTATGTACTTTTTATTTTCACTTTCAACTCTTCATCACTAATTGTTTCATATTCTGTTGTATCCACATCAACTTCCTCAGAATATTGTACAAAAGATTGTTTAGTTCTACCATCTCTGTTAGCCCAGAATTTTTCATAGGTTGTTGTATCAACTCTACTAGTTTCTATTACGAGTGAATCAATGATTTTTGTCGTTTGGTCTTTTTCAACATTTGACCAAATTGATGTAGCATCATATGTTACAGTTTGAGCCTTTGTTGATAGACTTAAAACTAAAAGAATACCGATTATAATAGCAATCACTCTAAAAGCAACTTTCAATGAGAAATTTAATAATTTCATAATCCATTTGCCAAAAAGTGCCCAGAAAATTACGAGTGCTGTGATAATAAGTAAAATTTTAATCATGTCTGTATATATTAAATGTTAATAATTTTTTTTCTTAATACAAAGATACAGCAAAAGGAGCCCAAATAAAAATTTTTAGGCTCCTTTTTTACTATAAATTATAAAATTCTTTTCTTATTTTAAGAAGTAAATCATTAACAAATTCAGATGATACTTTGTCCTGTAAATTTGATTTTTCAAACATTTCATCTACTTGTTCGATTTTTCTTTCTGCATCAGAAACAAGTACATCATAATCCATTTCACCTGCTCTAATATTCATAAGATAATCTCTATTAGGTCTGCGGACATTGATACCTTTTCCAGATCCAATCTCAATAGCCATATCAAGTAATCTGTGGCAATGCATCATATTCTTGGAATCGTAACCTTTTCCGTGTTTTGCATTGTCATTATATCTATGTTCATTTCGTTTTTCAACCCAATCCCAGTATTCTTTGTAATCTTTACAATACTTAGTATAACCGTCTTGGTTAAAAGAGAAAATACAAATTGATTCTTCACTTTTTGGAATAGAAGATAACCTTAATTGATTAGATGGAAAGTTTCCATCTTCGTGTTCTTTTACAATTCCTTTGTAATGTAAGAATTTTTTTTGTTCGATGCATTGTTCTTTATAATATTCAATATCTTCGATTTCTGATAATTCAGAAAACGCATTATGAGAATATCGATCATAATAAAGTGCATAAATGTCTCTAGCATTTGGTACATTTACAATACCACAAAATTTTTGTTCTAAGTCATTATCATCTAACCATTTATTCAATGGATAAGTAGAATGTCCTTCAATAACATAGCAGAAATCTAATGGATTTCTTTTTTCTTTTGCGACAGGGTTAACAATTTTCTTGTTAAGTCCTCTTGCCTTTTTTATTTGAGCAATGGCATATCCTGCAAAAGAATTTTTACAAATTTTAGAGATGAACTTATCACCATTTTCTAGAATCAAGTCATAAACTGGATGTTTATAAACAATACATTCATCTGGTAAGTTCAATAATTCTAAGATATTAGGGTTGTTAGTTGAGATAAGTTCTAAGAATCTACGTACTTCGTAATATACCAAGTCGTTCTTTTCGTCTGATACTTGTTCAACATAACCGAAAGTTAGAATATCTTCTAACGGTTGAATATAGA
>Ga0265293_10002585_pt1 | contig 35754 bp, 34 predicted proteins | sample Munlanlewell138R_FD_192505 | JGI IMG/M metagenome (GOLD analysis project Ga0265293, IMG submission 192505) | Leachate microbial communities from a municipal landfill in Southern Ontario, Canada - Leachate well 138R | ecosystem: Engineered > Solid waste > Landfill > Unclassified | place: Canada... | reverse complement strand
CAAGTCCCCCGTCATCGTTTGCGGCGGCGGCGTGGTTCTGTCCGGCGCATGCGGCGAGCTCGAAAAACTGGTGACCATGCTGAACGCGCCCCTGTGCACGACCATCAGCGGCAAGGGCAGCCTGGCGGATACGCATCCCTTGAATACGGGCGTGATCGGGGCCAACGGCGGGCTGGAGTCCACCCGAGACGTCATCGCAGGCGCCGACCTGGTGCTGTTCATCGGCTGCCGGGCGGGTTCGACCTCCACCGAGCACTGGCGCTTTCCCAGCCGCAGCGTCCCCATCCTGCACATCGACGCGGACCCGACGGTGATCGGCACCAATTACCGCACCGACGTGGCCATGGTGGGCGACGCCCTGCTGGCCCTGGCCATGTTGAACGAAGCGGTTTCCGAACGCATCGGCGATCGCCCCTCGGATGCGGCGGACGGCCGGGCGATCACGGCCAAGGCGCGCGCGATCAAGCAGCAGGCGCTGGCCTCGCTGGCGGCGGAAACCAGCACGCCCATCAAGCCCGAACGCGTGCTCGAGGCGCTGAACCGCTTGCTGCCCGAGCGCGCCATCGTCGTGGCCGACCCCGGCACGCCGTGCCCGTATTTTTCCGCCTACTTCAATTCCGACCAGCCCGGACGCCATTTCATCACGAACCGCGCGCACGGCGCGCTGGGCTTCTCGATGGCCGCCGGAATCGGCGCATCGTTCGGCAGGCCGGATGCCGTGGTGGTCTCCGTCATGGGAGACGGCAGTTTCGGGTTCACCTGCGGTGAAATGGAAACGCTGGTGCGGCGTAATATTCCGTTGAAGATGATCGTGTTCTCGAACAGCGTCTTCGGCTGGATCAAGGCCAGTCAGAAGGACGGCTACCAGGAACGCTATTTCTCGGTGGACTTCAGCGCCACCGATCATGCCCGCGTGGCCGAAGCCTTCGGCGTCAAAGCCTGGCGCGTCGCCGATCCTGCGCAGCTGGAGGCGGCGCTCAAGGCCGCGTTGGCGCACGACGGCCCGGCCCTGGTGGACGTGATCGCGCAGGAACTGCAGGATACGGCCGTACCGGTCAGCCAGTGGATGGGGTAGTCGCCGCCTTGTCCGCGCTGCCGCGAAACCCTCTGCCCGGGAACGGGCAAGAGGGTTTTTTTGTATGTTTTTCCAGTATGTGTTTATTTCTTTAAACTCTATGGAAAGCCGCTTTAATACTGGGAAACCATAATATACTTAAATTAATACTCAATGTTATACATACTGCCTGACCGTCCCCGGTTCTCCGGGCCGCCCATTTCAATACGACCTTCCTTTCTCGAATGACACCATGGACTCTGCACGCAGGACAACAATCGGATTGGATCACGTCGGGCTGTTTTCATCCTCCCTGGAGTCCGTTGCAACGCAGTACGAGCGCCTGGGTTTTTGCCTGACGCCGACGTCGCAGCATGCCAGTCCGCCGGCTCCTGGCGAGCCCGCGGTCCTGCGCGGCACCGCCAACCGGTGCGCCATGCTGGACGAAGGCTACATCGAGCTGCTGGCGGTCGTGGATCGGGCGTTGGACACGCTGGGCGTGCCGGAGGCGCTGGCCAAGTACGAGGGCATGCATATCCTGGCGTTCGAAACGCAGGACCCGCGGGGCGAACAGGCCCGCTTGCGGGAAGCGGGCTACGACAGCGTGAACCTTGCGTATCTGCAGCGCGTCCTCCAGACCGAGCAGGGCGAGGCGCTTGCCCGTTTCGTGCAGGTACGGACGCCGCCGCAGGCAATGCCGGAAGGTCGGGTTTTCATGCTGCAGCATCCCACGCGCGATTTGGTGTGGCAGCCGCGGTACCTGACCCATCCCAACACCGCCGTCAAGCTGGCGGAAATCATAGTGGCGGTGGATGACCTGGCCGAGGCCGGCGCGCGTTATGCCCGTTATCTGGCGTGTCCGGCGCGGCGCCAAGCGGGCCGGGCCAGTTTCGACCTGAGGCAAGGAAGGTTCACCTTGATGGAGCGCCCGGCGCTGGAGCGCGCCTACCCGGGGGTGAGCGTGCCGCAACTGCCGTTTCCGGCGGTTTTGGTCGTGGGAGTGCAAAATGTGCAGACAACGGAGCGGTTATTGGTGGACAATCGTATTCCGTTCGAGCGACAACAGGGCGGCCTGGTCGTGGAGGCCTCATCCGCAGGGGGCGTCGCGCTGGTTTTCAGTCAAGCCGGATGAAAAGCCGAAGTTCATCCGTGGCAACATCCATCCGCTTCAGCTTACGCACGGCGGCGGTCAAATCGAGGAGTAACTACATGAGCAAGAAATATTTTTCGGGAAGCCGGATGCTGAAGAAGCTGACGGTGGCGGCAGCGGCGATGCTGGCGATCGGCGGCGCGGGATCGGCCGCGGCGGAAAAAGTGACCTTTGCCTATCCGACCAACATCAACCTGTCCAACGCGCCCACCCTGATGGCGATCGGGATGGGGTATTTCAAGGACGAAGGCCTGGATGTGGACGTGGTCTTCTTCCAGGGAGCGGCGGTGATGCTGCCCCAGATCACGCAAAAGCACGTCAAGTTCGGATGGATCACGCCTGACGTCATGATCACGGCCCGCCAGCCCGGACGCGAAACGCTGCCGACGAAAATGTTCTACAACGGCATTTACCTGTCGCCTTTCGAAGTCGTAGTCCTGGAAGACAGCCCCCTGAAATCGCTGGCCGACCTGAAAGGCAAGAAGATCGGGGTGGGCGCCATGTCGTGGGGCAACCTGGCAGTGACCAAAAGCATGATGAAGGATCTCGGAATGTCCGAGCAGGCCGATTACCAGTTCCTGCCGGTGGGCGTGGGCGCCACGGCATACCGGGCCCTGACCGACGGCTCCATCGATGCGCTGAACCTGTTCGACACCTTCCATGCGCAGATCGAGGACATGGGGGCCAAGCTGCGCCGGCTGCCGATGGACCAGAAATACCGCCAATTGTTTTCCAGCGGCTGGATCGCGCATGAAGACACGCTCAAGAACGAACCCGAGCTGGTCGTCAAGTTCGGCCGCGCCGCCGCGAAGGGCGTGGTCGCGTGCAATGCCAATCCCGAAGCGTGCGTGAAGAATTTCTGGGCCTTGTATCCCGGCGCCAAGCCCGCCCAGGGAACGGAAGAGGAAAAACTGGCCAACGCGCTCAAGCAACTCAAGCTGCGTCTGACCACGATGCTTCCCGAAGGCGATGCCAAGCGCATGGGCTATTACACGGATCAATCTTGGAAAGACTACGTGACGGTCTTGCAGCAAGGCGGCCAGGTCGCCAACGTGGAGATCCCCGTGCAGGCCATCTATACCAACGAGTTCGTGAAAGACATCAATACGTTCGACGAAGCCGAGGTCATCAAAGCGGCGCAAGCCAGGTAATCCCTCCCGCCTGAATGACAAGGAGCTCCGATCCTCGGGTTGGGGCTCCTTGCATGCGAATCGGAAAGCGAAATCGAATTGCTTATGCGGCACATGTATTTATGAATAGTTCTCCCTTATTGGTTGCAGAGGATCTCAGCGTCGTTTATTCGGGCAGCAGAGGAGCCGTGACGGCCATCGATGGGCTGTCCCTCCAGATAGCGTCCGGCGAATTCGTTTCGGTCATCGGGCCCTCGGGGTGCGGAAAGTCCACGCTGATCAAGGTGTTCAGCGGCTTGCTCAAGCCGTCGGCCGGCAAGGCGCTGCTGGGCGGCACGCCCATCGACAAGCCGCGGGGCGACGTGGGCATCGTATTCCAGCAGCCGACGCTGCTGCCGTGGAAAACCGTGCTGAACAACGTGCTGGTTCCCGTTCGCGCGCTGAAGCAGGATGCCGGCGCGGCAAAGGAAAAGGCGATTGCGCTGCTCAAGCTCGTCGGGCTGGAGAAGGTCATCCATAGCTATCCCAGCGAGCTATCGGGCGGCATGCAGCAGCGCGTGGGCATCGCGCGGGGCCTGATCCACGATCCCGAGCTGCTGTTGATGGACGAACCTTTCTCCGCGCTGGACACCATGACGCGCGATCACATGAGCATCGAGTTGCAGCGCATCTGGATGGCGACGCGCAAGTCGGCCTTGTTCATCACGCACAGCATTCCCGAGGCGGTTTTCCTGTCGGATCGCGTCGTCGTCATGTCCGCCGCGCCGGGCAAGGTGGTCACCGAGATCCACATCGATCTTCCCCGACCACGTTCCGTGGAGACCTTGGCCGACCCCAAATACGTGCAGTATTGCGCCGAGCTGCGGACGCTGTTTGAAAAGCTCGTGCATTTCGATTGAGTGGAAACCGCCATGCGAAACAACATCAAAGCCGTCGTTTATCCAGCCATCACCGCCGTCGTGCTGGTCGTCGCATGGATAGTCAGCATCCGGGTGTTCGACGTGCCGGGCTATCTGATTCCGCCACCCGAGAACGTGCTCAGCGCGCTCAAGGCGGGGTACATAGACGGACAGTATTGGCCGCACTTCCTGTTCACGTTCAAGAACACCGTGGTCGGCTACTTGATAGGCTCCGGCCTGGCGCTGGTGCTGGGCGCCTACGTGGCGGAATCCAAGACCTTCGAGCGGTTTTTCTTTCCCTACATCGTCGCGCTGCAGGCCACGCCCAAGGTCGCCATCGCGCCCCTGATCCTGGTCTGGTTCGGTTTCGGCATGGCCTCGAAAGTCGTGCTGATCGCGCTGATGACGTTCTTCCCCGTCTTCATCAACACCATTACCGGGATACGCCAGACCACCCCGGCGATGCTGGATCTGATGAAAGTGTTTTCCGCCGGCCGCATGCATGTTTTCTTCAACGTGAAGCTGCCCTCCGCGGCGGGCCACATCTTCGCGGGCTTGCAGATATCGGTGGTGTTGAGCCTCATCGGCGCCGTGGTGTCGGAATTCGTATCCTCCAGCCTCGGCCTGGGCTACCTGATCCAGTCGGCGTCGATCAACATGGACGTGTCCACGATGTTCGCCTGCCTGTTCAGCCTTATCGTCATCGGCTTGAGCGGCACGCAGCTGATACGGTTCCTGCATGACAAACTAGTGTTCTGGGACCGCCGAACCGAGACCATCCCGTCCGAATAAGTCGTTTACGGAGAAATTCCAGATGGAGTTCCACGAGTGTTACGCGGTGAACTATCAGTCGGCCCGGCAACGGTTCCGCGAAGAGGGCGCGGCCGGCGGCGCGCGTATGCATCAGTACCGTCACCCGACTGAAAAAGGACCGCAAGGAGAGGATCTCTGCGTCGACGTCGCCGTCTACGGAAATCCGGACGCGCCGCGCGTCCTGCTGGTGATCAGCGGCACGCATGGATTGGAAGGATTGTCCGGATCGGCCGCGCAATTGGCCTGGATGAAAGGCGGCGGCCCGGCCAAGCTGGATCCGGGCGTGCGCGTGGTGATGGTGCATGCCGTCAACCCCTGGGGCTTTGCGCACCTGAGCCGCACGACGGAAAACAATGTCGATCTGAACCGCAATTTCATCGATCATGCGCGGGCTCCGGCCAATCCCGGCTATGCGCTGCTGCACGACAAAATGCTGCCCGAAGACTGGACCATGGCGTCCATCCAGGCCGCGCAACAGGCCATGGACGATTATGCCAAGGAGCATGGCCCCGACGCGTTGTTCGATACCCTGGCCCGTGGCCAATACAGCCATCCCCAGGGATTGAACTACGGCGGCTCGCAGCGCGAGTGGTCCAATACGCTGGTCGAGGAAATCGTCGGGCGCCATCTGGCCGGCGCGCGGAAGGTGGGCTTCATCGATTGGCATACCGGCGTCGGCGAATACGGCGAGCCCTTTTTCCTGTGCTTCAACGAAGAAGACGGCCCGCTGTGGGAGCTGGCCGCGCAATGGTGGGGCGACGACAGGATCAAAGGCCAGCGTCCGCACGGCAAGGCGCGGCCCAACTACCAAGGCCTGCTTTTCCACGGCGTGCAAGCCTTTCTGGGCGACGTGCCCATGTGCGGCGCGGTCATCGAATTCGGCACCCGCGGCTGGCACATGCGGCGCATGCTGCGCCTGGACCTGTGGCTGAAGTTCAAGGCGGATCCGTCCTCTGAACGCCATGCCCTGCTCAGGCAGGACCTGCTTGACTCGTTCGTTCCGTTCGATCAGTTGTGGCGCGACGGCACGATGCGTCACGCGAAAGAGATCACCGATCGCGCAGTGCGGGGCTTGGCGCAATGGTAGCGGATGCCTATGCGGCCTATAACCTGGGCGCCCTGGGCCAGACTTCGACGGACGATGAAAACAAAATCGGCCTGATCGACTTGGGCGGCGAGGGCGGTCCCCGCACGTACACGATCGCCGAATTCAACGCCGTTACCCAGGCCGCGGCAAGGGGGCTGCTTGCGAAGGGCCTGCGAAAAGGCGACCGGGTCGCGATCCTGTCGGCCAATCGCATGGAGTTCCTGGCATCCTACTTCGGCGCGATGTGCGCCGGCATGGTGGCGGTGCCGGTCAACTACCGCCTGCCGTCCGCCACCATAGCCTATATTCTGGAGCAGGCGGACGTGAGGCTGATTCTCTGCGACCGCGAGCGGCGCGCCGGGTTGCCCGCCGGCACGCCGGTCGTCGAGTTCGGTTCGCGCGCGCCCGACGGCTTCGACGCATTTCTGGACCGCGGCGACTTCACGCCGTTCAGGCCCGATCCCGAGGACCTGGCCCTGCTGCTCTATACCTCGGGCTCGACGGGCAAGCCCAAGGGCGTCATGATCAGCCATGCCGGCTACTTGTGGGCGATACAAACGCGCCTGGCGGCGTCGGTTTACGGCAGGCATCGTTTCCTGGTCGCCGCGCCCCTGTACCACATGAACGCCTTGAACACGGTCAAGCTGGCCATAGGCGGACACGGCGCCATCGTACTGCTGCCGCGCTTCACCCCGCGGACCTATGTCGATGCGATTCATGCGTATCGTTGCACCTGGCTGACAGCGATCCCGACGATGATCGCGTTGATCGCGAGCGAGCCGTCGCTGCGCGAAGGGCGCGACCTGTCCAGCATCGAAATGGTGCGCCTGGGATCCGAACCGCTGACCCAGCGCATCATCGACAGCGCACGCGCCATATTCCCGGGGGCGTCCGTGGGCAACGGATACGGCACGACGGAGAGCGGCGCGGTGATATTCGGCCCGCATCCCGACGGTCTTCCCCAACCCGCGGAATCGCTGGGCTATCCGCATCCAGAGGTGCAATTGCGCCTGGTCGACGGCAAGAACATGGATGCCGACGAGGGCGTGCTGCAGGTCAAGTGTCCCGCGCTGATGCTGGGCTATTACAAGGCGCCCGAGCTGACGGCCGCGGCCATGACGAAGGACGGGTACTACATTACGGGCGACGTCGTTCGCCGCGATCGCGACGGATTTCATTATTTCGTCGGCCGGGCCGACGACATGTTCGTGTGCGGCGGCGAAAACGTCTTTCCGGGCGACGTCGAGGCGATGCTCGAGCGCCATCCCGGCATACAGCGGGCCTGCGTCGTTCCCGTGGACGATCCGATCAAGGGCAAGAAGCCGGTCGCGCTGGTGGTGTTGCGCGAAGGCGCCCGATTGAGCGAGCAGGAAGTGAAGGATTATGCCCTGGCGAACGGTCCTTCCTATCAGCATCCTCGCGCCGTATACATCGTCGACGCCCTGCCGGTCGGCGGCGTCGACAAGATAGATCGCAAAGAGGCGTTCAGGCTTGTTGCGTCTTTAGCAGGCGGCGGTGTGGCCGCCGCGACAACCAACTAAACCCATTATTGAAAAAAGGAGTCGTATGAAAGCGATAGTTCTGTATGAGCATGGGGGACCGGAGACGTTGAAGTACGAGACCGCGTTTCCCGATCCCGTGGCGGGCGAAGGCGACGTGATCGTGCGGGTGAAGGCGACTTCGCTCAACTACCACGATGTGTTCACCCGCAACGGCATGCCCGGCATCAAGCTGAATTTCCCTGTGATCATGGGGCTGGACGTTGCCGGCGAGATCGCCGAAGTGGGGCCGGGCGTCGAAGGCTGGTCCGTCGGCGACCGCGTGCTGGTCGACCCGATCAACCGCGTCGAAGGCGGCTTGATGGGCGAGACCGTGCACGGGGGCCTGGCCGAACTGTGCCGCGCCCGCGTTCACCAGCTCATACGCATTCCGGACGGCGTCAGCTACGAGCAGGCGGCGGCCCTACCCGTGGCGTTCGGCACGGCCTACCGCATGATGCACACGATCGGCCAAGTCAAGGCCGGTGAGAAAGTGCTGGTGCTCGGCGCCAGCGGCGGCGTCGGCGTCGGTTGCGTGTTGCTGGGCAAGATCGCTGGCGCGGAGGTCATCGCATGCGCCAGCAGCGAAGAGAAAATGCAGCGGCTCACGGAGTTCGGCGCGGATCACGTCATCAACTACTCCACCGAGAATTTCACCAAGGAAATCCACAAGCTGTACGGCAAGCCGCATCGCCGCCAGTTCGAAGGCGGCGTGGACGTCGTGGTCAACTTCACGGGCGGCGATACCTGGGTCAGCAGCATGCGCTGCCTCAGACGCGGCGGACGCTTGCTGACCTGCGGCGCGACGGCCAGCTTCGATCCCAAGACCGATCTGCGCTTCATCTGGACCTTCGAACTGAACATTCGCGGCTCCAACGGCTGGATGCGCGAAGACCTGGAAGCATTGCTGGAACTGGTCGAACAAGGAAAAATGCGGGTGCCGGTCGACCGCGTGCTGACGCTGGACGACGCCGGCGAGGCACTCCGCCTCATCGAAGAACGCAAGGTAATTGGAAAAATAGTGGTGACGCCATGAGCACAGTAATGACAGTAGAGGAAATGCAGGACCGGTTGAACAAGTCGCCGTTCAACGGCTTCCTGGGCCTGAAAATCACGGCCGCCGATCCCGAAAAGCAGGAAATCGCAATGACGATGGACCTCCGTCCGGAATTCGAGCGTATTCCGGGAAGCGGACAGTTCCACGGCGGCGTCATTTCCGCCGTGATCGACGCGGTGGGTCAATATGTCGTTATGATGATGCTCGGAAAACCGTTGTCGACGATCAATTTCCGTACCGACTATTTGCGGCCGGCCACCAATACCAAGCTGCATGTCGTCGGCCGGGTCTGGCGCATCGGACGCAGCATATGCGTGACCGACGTCGAAGTCACCGACGACGGTGGTAAAACGATCGCCATCGGCAGGGCCAATTACGCCACGCCGTCCTGATCGCGCATCACGTTCGTCAACGAGCAGACCTGGTCTGCTCTCTTTTTGTGTGGATCGCTATATATATGACGCAGCAAGAATGGGTCCGTCGGGCCGTCGCCAAGATCGAAGCCGACTTCAACCGGTCGGCCGACACGCACTTGATACCCCTGCCTTTGCCGGCGTATCCGGGCGTTCATCTGTATTTGAAGGACGAATCGAGCCATCCCACCGGCAGCCTGAAGCACCGGCTGGCGCGCTCGCTGTTCTTGTATGCCTTGTGCAACGGCTGGTTGAACCAGGGCAGCACAGTCATCGAGGCCTCGTCCGGTTCTACCGCGGTATCCGAAGCCTATTTCGCGAGGCTGATCGGCTTGCCGTTCGTCGCGGTGATCCCCAAGAGCACATCGGTTGAAAAGATCGCCGCCATCGAGTTCTACGGCGGGCGCTGCCACCTGGTGGCATCCTCGCATGAAATCTACGGCGAATCCGAGCGCTTGGCGCGCGAGCTGGGAGGCCACTACATGGACCAGTTCACCTATGCCGAGCGGGCGACCGACTGGCGCAGCAACAACAACATCGCCGAATCCATGTTCAGCCAGATGGCGCTCGAACGCCATCCGGTTCCCACGTGGGTGGTATGCAGCTGCGGCACCGGCGGCACCACGGCCACCATAGGCCGTTATATCCGGTACAAGGGCCATGCCAGCCGGGTGTGCGTCGCCGACCCGGAGAATTCCGTTTTCTACGACGCCTACGTGACGGGCGATCGCACGCTGCAGCTATCCAGCGGCTCGCGGATCGAAGGCATAGGCAGGCCCCGCGTCGAGCAGTCGTTCATTCCCAGCGTCATCGACCGCATGTTCAAGGTGCCCGATGTTGCGTCGCTGGCGGCCCTGCGCTACCTGGAGTCCAGCCTGGGCAGGCGCTGTGGCGGCTCGACCGGAACCAATTTCATCGCGGCGCTGCGATTGGCTCGCGAGATGCACGAAACGGGTGAACAAGGCTCGATCGTGACCGTGCTTTGCGACGGCGGAGAGCGCTATGCGCGGACTTATTACGACGATGCCTGGCTGCAGGCGCGCGAGTTGGATATCGCGCCCGCGCTCGAAGCGATAAGGGCGTGCGCCGAAGAGGGCGGCGCCATGCCCTGGGATCTGGCCGGCGCCGGTCGCCAGGATGCATGAAGGCGCGGCGGCGCAGGTACACTATCCGGCAAGATTTTCCAAGGAGCGCAGCAGCATGCCCAAGCCTCGTATCGAGGGGTTCGATCAGGAACTCCTGACCTCATTGCAACGCCGCGAGCCCGTGCTGTGGCTGAACGACGGGCTGAAGAACGGCGCGCCCGAAGCGATAGCGGGGCTGGATCCCGCCGTGGCCCAGGCGCGCTTCGAAAAGTACGCGCCGGTGCTGGCCCGCTTGTTTCCCGAGCTTGAAGCGACGCGGGGACACCTGGTCTCGGAGCTTGCGCCGATCCCCGGATTGCAGCGCGGCATGTCGGCCACCGGCCTGAACGGCGCCGGTGCGTCGACGCCCGCGGGCGCCTGGCTGCTGAAGCGAGACGATGCCTTGCCCGTGGCGGGCTCGATCAAGGCGCGCGGCGGCTTTCACGAGGTCCTGACCTTGGCGCAGCGCCTGGTGGAGCAATGCGGACTGCCGGGCGCGACGGACGATCCTTTGGCGATGGCCGGCCCCGAAGCGCGCGCCTTGCTCGGACGGCACACCTTGTCCGTCGGCAGCACGGGCAACCTGGGCCTGAGCATAGGCTTGATCGGAAAGGGGCTGGGCTTTCAGGTCGTGGTGCACATGTCGGCCGACGCGAAAGAGTGGAAGAAAGAACGCTTGCGCAAGAAAGGCATTACGGTGGTCGAGCATACGGGCGATTACGGCGCCGCCGTCGAGGCGGGCCGGCAGGAGGCGGCCCGTTCATCCACCATTCATTTCGTGGACGACGAAAAATCGGAGCATTTGTTTCTTGGCTATTCGGCCGCGGCGGCCGAGCTGGCCGGCCAGTTGTCCGCGCTGGGACGCAAGGTCGACGCGGCGCATCCGCTGTTCGTATACCTGCCTTGCGGCGTGGGCGGCGCGCCGGGCGGCATCGCCTACGGTCTGAAGCGACTTTTCGGCGAATACGTCCATTGTTTCTTCGTCGAACCGACGGCGTCGCCCTGCATGCTGGTGCAACTGGCCAGTGCGGACACGCGCCGCCCGCTGTCCATCTACGACATCGGCTTGGACAATGTCACCGAGGCCGACGGCCTGGCGGTGGGGCAGGCCTCCATGCTGGTGGCGCCCATCATGGCCGATATCCTGTCCGGCGTCTTCACGGTGACCGACGAGGCGCTCTTGCTGGACACCTATAAGTTGGCCCAGGCCGAAGGCATACTGGTCGAGCCGTCCGCCGCCTCGGCCCTGCGCGGACCGCTGTGGCTGGGCGGCAGTCCGCAAGGCAAGCGGTATCTTGCCCGCCACGGACTGGAGCCGTCGATGGCCGATGCGACTCACGTGATGTGGAGCACCGGCGGGTCGCTGGTGCCCCGCGAGGAGCATGAACGGTTTCAGGCGCGGGGCGCGGAGCTGGCGGCCTGATCGAAGGGAAAACTGCGCGCGCCGATGCGCAGCCAGTCATTGACGTGGAAGTACAGAAACCGGGCGCCGCGTTCCCGCCACTGCTCGGCGTCGCCCGGCTTGACCAGCGTGCCGGCCGCGTGGCCGGCCGCATTGATGCGGCGCAGAATGTCGTCGACGGCTTCGACGACCGCCGGCGCGTGATAGTCGCCTTTCTTCCCCATGCTCCTGGCCAGGTCGACGGGACCGATGAAGTAGGCGTCGATGTCGGCCACCCTCAGCATGGCGTCCAGATCCTCATGCGCTTCCCGGCTTTCGATCTGGACCACGATGACCTTCGAGGCCATTTCGTCGGGGAAGCTGTACCTGACGGCATCCACGACCTTTTGCGCGGCTTCGGCGTTGTCCAGCCTGGGCACGACGATGCCGTCTATGCCCCTGAGCATGATGCGTTCGATCACCCACGGCTCGGGCGAAAACAGCCGCACCAGCACGCAAAGCCGGTTCAGGCGCGCAGCCCGGGCCATCTCTTCGATGGTTTCGATATCGACGTTGCCCTGCTCTGCATCGAGCATGACGGCGTCCACTCCCAGTTCCGGCCTGCCCAGGAATTCGACCAGGCCGCTGCTGGGGTAGTCGGCATTGATGACGGCGACGGATTGTCCGTTGCGTAGTTTCTCTTTGAATCGTTGTCCTGTGTTCACGTCGTTGGCTCACTCGCGTTGGGGGATAGAGAGGGGCGGCGCGCAGCAAGGGCGGCCTGGTTTCGTTCCTGCCGCTATCGCAGCAGGGCGATTTCCTTTTTCATCATCGCGACGATTTTCTCGACGCGTTCGGGCGGCATGCGCGACCGGATGGCGGCGATGGAGATCGACGCGCAGACATGGTCAGGGGTGCTTGGCAAAGACACGCCCACGGCGGCCATGTCGGGCAGCATCAGGCCGAAATTGAGGGCGTACCCGTTTTCGCGCGCCTGGCTCACATAGCCGATTAATTCTGCCTTGGAGTAATTCTTGCGTCCAGCCAGCAGAGGTTCATTGCGGTCGATGATCTGCCTGCATTCCGAATCGGGCAGCGTGGCCAGCAGCGCCAGGCTGCCGGCGCCCAGGCCCAAGGGGCGCGAGTCGCCGACGTTCAGCGTCAATATCTTGATCGGATAGCCGCCCACCCGCCGGTCCACGCAGATAGCGAGATCGCCGCTGCGGATGGACAGATACACCGTGTCTTCCGTGGCCTCGCAAAGACGGTCCAGGATCGGCCCCATCTTGTGGATCAGATTGAATCTGGGCGCGATCTTCACGCCCATCTGATACAGCTTGAAGGACGGAAGGTACAAGCGTTGCGCCGGGTTGTAGTCCACGAGCCCCGCGTTGCGCAGGCCCGTCATCAAACGATGGACGGTCGGCTTGCTCAGGCCCGATCGGCCGCACAGCGTCGCCAGGGTGGCTCCCTCGTCCGAGGCGGCTACGACCAGATCGAGCAGATTCATCGCCCTGTCCAGGCTTTGCGTCGTCGACGAGCTGGCGGAGGTGGAAGCATCGGTCATAGGCGGTCGATCCTGTTTTGATGTGATTATGCCACCAGCGCAGGCAGCGGATTTTCTGTGCTCAGCTTAGCGCATATAGGGTAAACGCCTATTTTGTCTCGTTTAATGATCTGTATCATATCATCTAATGAGATGAAATACTAGATCAACAGGATGAAAATAAGCTTCATAGGATTGGGCGCAATGGGAGGGCCGATCGCGCGCCGCTTGTTGGCGGCGGGCTTTTCCGTGCGTGGAATCGACCTGGACGAGCAGGCCGTGGCTCGCTTCGCGCAAGCGGGCGGCTTGCCGGCCTCCAGTTTGCGGGACGCGGCGGCCGGCGGCGACGTGCTGGTCATCGCCGTGCAGGATGAAAAGCAGGTGGAACAGCTTGTATCCGGCGGCGACGGCGTCCTGGACGCCATGCGGGCCGACACGCTGGTCTGGAGCCTGAGCACGGTTGCGCCCTGCTACATACGCAGCCTGGGGCGGCGCTTGCGGGACAAGGGCCTGCATCTGGTCGACGGCCCCGTCAGCGGCGGCGTGCAGAAAGCGGAATCGGGCGAGCTGACGGTGATGGCCGGATGCGCGGCATCCGCCTACGAACGCATGGAGCCGGTTTTCGCCGTGTGCGCCTCCCAGGTATTTCACGTCGGCGACGTCGGCGCCGGGTCCACCTTCAAGGCCTTGAACCAATTATTGACCGCGTCGCATATCGCATTGACGGCCGAGACCATCGAATTGGCCACCCGCGCCGGACTGGACGTGGAGCTGCTGGTTGCGATCGTGCGCCAAAGCGCGGGCAATTCGGTGCAGTTCGAAAAAAGGGCGTTGCGCATGATGCGCGAGGATCACGCGCGCCATGCCACCGTCGATATCTTTCGCAAGGATCTCGGTATCGCGATCGGCCTGGCCGACGATCTCGGATTGTCCATTCCTGTGGCGCAGGCGGCAAACAGGGTGTTTGGCGAAGCGGCGCGGCTGGGCTATGGACGCGATAGCGATACGCGCGTACTTGAAGTGTATCGAGCCGACGCGCCGGCTTCGGGCGAGGCGCTGGCCTCGTGATTTTATGTTGGTCCGTTGTGGAGAATAGGAAAGATGAGCAGTACGAAAGAAAAATCCGTCTATGAGCCCAAACAGGAGGGCTTGTATTTCCCCCGCATGCCCGTGTTCGAGACGGTGGCCGAAGAGCGCCTGCACCGCAAGCAGCGCCTTGCCGCCGTGTGCCGGGTATTCGCCGATTTCAAGTTCGAATATGGATTCGCCGGACACGTGACGATACGCGATCCGGAGCATCCCGACCTTTTTTGGACGAATCCGTTCGCGATGGAATTCGGACGCGTGAAAGTATCCGATTTGTTGCTGGTCGATCACGACGGAAGCGTGGTCGAGGGCAAGTGGGCCGTGAACCAGGCCGGCTTCGTGCTGCATTCGGCCATCCACAAGGCGCATCCGCATGTGCTGGCGTCGTGCCACATGCACACGGTCAACGGCATGGCGTGGGCGGCGCTGGGCAAAGAGCTCGATCCGATCACGCAGACGGCATGCGGCTTCTATAACGATCACGCCGTCATCAAGGACGAAGCGGGCGCGGTCGTCGTCGAGCGCGGCGCCGGCAGCGCGGTCGCGGCGGCGTTCGGCGACAACAAGGCGGCCATCCACCAGAACCACGGACTGTTCTCGGTGGGCCGGGAAAGCATCGACGAGGCGGCCTGGTGGTTCATCGCGCTGGAGCGCGCATGTGAAATCCAACTCAAGGCCGAAGCGACGGGCAGGCCCTTGAAACTGATTCCGCCCGAAGCGGCCGAGCACTCGCGCAAGCACCTGGCGACGCCTTTCATGGCTTGGCTGCACTTCCAGCCCATCTATGACGCCGCCGTGCGCCGCCACCCCGACCTTTTCGATTGAAGCCGTTGTCGATTCGTCTCATATCCAATGTCCAAAAGGAGATAACCCATGACTAATTTTCGTTTCAAATCGCGCGTGATGGCGGCTGCGCTCGGCGCGCTGCTGGCTTTCGGCGCATCGGCGCAGGAAAAGCGCGAGCTCACGTACGCGACGTTCTACGGCTCCAACGACTTCTACGAAACCACCGCCAAATACTTCATGGACGAAGTGACCAAGCGCAGCGACGGCAAGATTACGTTTCAGCCTTATTACGGCGGCAGCTTGCTCAAGACGGCTGAAATGAGCACGGGCATCAGCAAAGGCGCGGCGGATATCGGTTCGGGCGTGCCGGCCGCCTTCAATCCGCGCGAATTTCCGCTGTCGGGCGTGGTTCTGCCATTCATCTCCGAGAATCCCCAGGCCGTGACCAAGGCGTTCGCCGAGCTGTACAAGGAAAACGAGGACCTGCAGAAGGAATACCAGCGCAACAACCAGCGCCTGCTGTGGGCCATAGGTTCCGGCGAGAACACCGTCTGGACGAACAAGCCCATACGCACCGCCGCGGACTTGAAGGGTGCGCGTATCCGCGCCATCATCGGCGTGGCCGACGCCATCATGGCGTTGGGCGGCACCCCGATCAGCATCCCATGGGTCGAAGCGCTCGAGCTGGTGCAGCGCGGGGGCGCGGAAGGGGTGAGCGGCACGCCTTTCAACCAGGCCATCGTGACGAAAGTCTTCGATATGGCGCCTTATGGCTCGAACGGCGGTCGCATGGGCGTCTACACCCTGGTGACCTGGACGATCAACGAAAGAACCTGGAACTCCTTCGACGACGAAACCAAGCGCATTTTCAATGAAGTGGCGGCTTCCGTGCCGGACCACTACTTCTCCGAATACGAGAAGGAAATCGAGCGCACCGTGGCAATCGCGCGCGAAGCCAAGGTCCAGTACGTGCCCATCGAGGAAGACGAGGTGAAACGCTGGAAGGAAGTCGCGCAACCGGCCGTGAACGAGAAGTGGCTGGGCCAGGCCAAGCGTTCCATCAGCGATCCGTCGGCGCTGCTCGAACGGTTCACTGAACTCGTGCGCAAGTACGAGGCCGAGCATCCCTATACCACCGGCTTTGACAGGCTGAGCGCCTCGGCCAAGTAAACCCTTGCCGCGCGCGCCGGCATCGATAGGCGGCGCGCGCCGCTTCACCAGGAGCACTATGGTGTTACGCAAATGGATCGAGCAGTTCAATCTGCGCTTGGGCGCGTTGGCGGGGGCGGCAACCGTTCTGCTGATGTTCTCGGTCGTGCCTGACCTGATCAGCCGCAGTTTCTTTGGGTTTGCCATCTACGGCATGTCGGAATCCAGTGTCATGTTGCTGGTTTTCATCGTTTTTCTGGCGCTGCCCGCCGCGCAGGTGCGCAAAGAGCATTTTCAGGTGTCCGTGCTGGACGCGGTGCTGTCGCCGGAAAATGTGCGCCGCCTATGGATAGCGCGTCATTTCATTTCATTTCTGATTACCGCCATTTTTGCGTGGTATTCGATCGTGGGCGCAATGGAGTCCGTGGCGCGCCTGGAGCAAAGCTACGCCGTGATCGAGTTTCCGGTCTGGCCCGCCAAGATCGCCGTAGCCTGCGGATTCGTTTTACTGGCCGTGCAGTTCCTGCTGGACATGATCGCCGAGATCAAGCAGCCGGCGCGCGCCCGACACGTCGACCCGCTTGTCGGCCTGCAATAAACCACTTATCCAAAAAATAGCGTAAAGAGCAAAGCATGTCTTCTATAGAAATTGGCTATGTGATGGTAGCGGGCGTGATCGCGCTGCTGTTTATGGGCATACCGGTCGCGTTGACGTTGATGGTGGTGGGCGCGTTGGGCCTGCTTGCCATCCGGGGACCGAACGGCGCGCTTTTCCTGCTGGAAAGCATCCCCTACGCCAGCGTGGCGAACCTCGCATTGATCGTGATTCCCTTGTTCATATTGATGGGGCATTTCGCCTTCTCCGCCGGCTTGTCGGAGAAAGCCTACAAAGCGGCCAAAAGCTGGATCGGCCATGTGGCGGGCGGATTGCCCATCGCCACGGTATTCGCTTGCGCGGGCTTCGCGACAGTATGCGGCTCCAGCGTGGCGACGGCGGCGACGATCTCCAAAGTGACCGTGCCGGAAATGCTTCGCGCGGGCTATCCGCAGTGGCTGGCGGCCGGCCCCGTCGCGATCGCGGGCGCGCTCGGCATCTTGATTCCGCCCAGCGGCATTCTGATCATCTATTCCATCGCCACCAACGTATCCATTGCGGATCTGTTCATCGGCGCGCTCATTCCCGGATTCCTGACCGCGGTCGTCTACGGCTTGGGTATCTATGTGATGGTCAGGCGCAACCCGGAGCTGGCCAAGCGCACGCGCATGCCCAAGGCTTCCTGGAAACAGCGCGCCAAGGCGACCGCCGACTCCTGGGAAGTGATCGTGCTGTTCGTCGTGGTGATCGGCGCCATCTATTCAGGCATCGCGACGGCGACGGAGGCGGCGGGCATCGGAGCCGCGCTGGCCCTGGTGTTTGCCTTGTGCCGCAAGGATCGCCAGCCTGGCTCGCTTTGGAGAGGCCTGGTGGAAACGGGCTCGAGTTCGGCGTCCATCTTCATGCTGATGATAGGCTCCGCCGTGTTCAGTGTGGCGCTGGCGACCACGCAGTTGCCGACGCTGCTGGCCACCACCGTGCTCGGCTGGGAGCTTTCGCCCGTCGTGCTGCTGCTGTTGCTGATCATTCCCTATGTCTTGCTGGGCTGCTTGATCGACGGCATTTCCATGATCTTCATCACCATGCCGGTCGTGTTTCCCATCATTGAGTCGGTGGGCATCCATCCCGTGCTCTTCGGCATTTTCGTCACCAAGTTGGTCGAGATCGGCGCGGTGACGCCGCCGGTCGGGATCAACGTTTTCGTGGTGCAAGGGTCGGTGCCGGGCCTGAAGCTGAAGGAGATCTTCAGGGGCGTGACGCCGTTCATCATCATGGAACTGTTCTTGATCGTGCTCTTGATCGCATTCCCCGAAATCGTAACGATCGCGCTCAAGCGCTGAACATGGAAGACCGCCGAGATGAGAAGTGACGACTTGAGTTTCATGACGATCGACGAGCTGCAGGCGGCCTATCGCCGCCATAGCCTGTCGCCGGTGGAGGTCATGCGCGCCTTTCTGGACAGGGTGGATGCGCTCAATCCTACTCTGAACGCCTATATCGAGGTCTTTCATGACTCGGCCATGGCCTGCGCGCGGGCCAGCGAGGCGCGCTACATGAGCGGCCTGCCGGTGGGCCTGCTCGAAGGCATACCGGTCGCGATCAAGGATCTGCTGGACATTGCCGGCAGGACCACCACGGCGGGCTCGACGATCCATCGGGGCCGGACGCCGGCCTCCGGCACATCCACGGTCGTTTCCCGGCTGTTGGCGGCGGGGGCCCTGCCGATCGGCAAAGCCCAGCTGGTCGAGTTCGCTTACGGCGGATGGGGAACGAATGCGGGCATGGGCACGCCGCGCAACCCCTGGGACATGAACCGCCATCGCATACCCGGCGGCTCCAGCAGCGGCACCGGCGTCGCGGTCGCCGCGGGCTTGGCGACGGTGGGCATAGGCACGGATACCGGCGGTTCGGTGCGGATACCGTCGTCCTATTGCGGCCTGACGGGGCTGAAGACGACGCAGGGCCGGATCAGCAATCATAGTGTCGAGATGGTCAGCCATACGCTGGACACGATAGGCCCCATGACGTGGTGCGCGAAGGATGCGGCGCTCGTGTTGCAGGCCGTACACGGTCCGGATCCGCACGATGCGGCCACGATGCGCGTCGGCCCTGAAAATTTTCTGGCCCTGGACGATCGTGATTTCTCGGGCGTGCGCTTTTGCGTCGACGATCCGGCGCGCTGGGGCAGCGTATCCGCCGAGGTCGCCGCCGCGGTGATGCAGGCGGCCGGCGAACTGGTCGGACTTGGCGGCATGCGTTGCGACGAAGCATGGCATGGGCTGGATTTCCTGGCCGACCAGCAGGAAACGGGCATCATCATTTCGTCCGAGGCCTACCTGCATCGCAAAGCGGTATTGACCAAGGATGCCGTCCCGGGCGACGACGCATCCCGAGCCCGGATCATGCGGGGCCGGTCCTTGACAGCGGAGGACTATGCGCGCGCCATGCTGCGCCGCCGGCAAGGCATGGCCGACGTGGCCGAACTGTTCCGCCACATCGACATTCTCGTGCTGCCGACCACGCCGGATCCAGCGCCTCCCCTGGACCGGATCGACGAGGCGGATCTGTCGCCCAGCCGTTTGACGCGTTTCGTCGGCTATTACGGCCTTTGCGCCGTCTCGGTGCCCGCCGGACTGTCGTCCGAGGGCATGCCGATAGGCGTGCAATTCGTCGCGGGCCCTTATCAAGAGGCTCTGTTGCTGCGAGTGGCCGGCGCGTTCCAGCGGGCGACCGGGCACCATCGCCGACGTCCCGCGGTCCAATCCATCTAGAGCAGGTTCATTGTATGCACCCCATCGATTTCTTTTTCAAGGCGGCCCGCCAGTATCCCGAGCGGATCGCCATCGACAGTCCCGCCGTGTGCCTGACCTATGCGCAACTGGAGCAGCGGGTAAGCAGCCTTGCCGCGGCCCTGCAGTCGCTGGACGCGCAGACGGGATCCCGCGTCGGCATATGCGCAGGCAATACCGTCACGCACATCGTGTCGCTGCTGGCCGTCATGGCCGCGGAAAAAACCTGGGTGCCGTTAAACAGCAGGAACGCCGTCGGCGAGCTGAACCGCACCATCGCTTTTACCGAGCCCTCCATCGTCATCGCCGAACAGGAGCACCTGGCCTCGCTGGATCTGTCCGGCGTCGCCCACCGGCTCGCCATGGACGGCGGCAAGGCCGACGGCGCCCAAGACCTGGATGAGCTGGCGAAGGCGCATGCGGGCGGCATGCCGGCGCGCGTCCATCCGTCCCTGGACGCGACGCAGGCGATCAAGTTCACGGGCGGCTCGACGGGAACGCCCAAGGGCGTCATGCAGCCGTATCGGGCATGGACGACGACGATCATCAACCAAGTGCATGCCTACGGCTTCGACGAGAACGACAAGTATCTGATCACGGCGCCCGTCACGCATGGAACGTCGACCTATCTCATTCCCATCCTCTCGCAAGGCGGGTGCCACGTGCTGCTGGACGACACCAAGCCGCCTTCCATCCTGAAGGCGTTCCGGGAGAAGGGCGTGACGACCACCTTCATGCCGCCCACCCTGATCTACATGCTGATGGCGCAGGGCGAAAAGGAGGGCATGGCCGATTTTCCCGCGCTGCGGCACTTGATCTATGGCGGCGCGCCGATGCCGGCCGAAAAAATCCGTCTGGCGCGCGAGTTCTTCGGGCCGATTCTGGAGACGACCTATGGCCAGACCGAAGCGCCGCAGATCGTGACTGTCATGCGCGCCCACGATTTCGAGGACGAGGCGAACTGGACCTCGGTGGGACGCCCGGGCTTGCTGTCCGAGGTGGGCATCATGGATCCCGACGGCAAGCTGCTTGCCGCCAATGAGGTGGGCGAGATCGTCGTGCGCGGCGACATCATCATGAGCGGCTACTGGAAAATGCCGGAAAAAACCGCCGAAACCATCGTCGATGGCTGGCTGCACACCGGCGATCGAGGCTACGTCGACGAGCGGGGATACCTGTATTTGAAGGACCGCCTGCGCGACGTCGTCATCACCGGCGGATTCAACGTCTATCCCATCGATGTCGAAAGCGTGCTCGACCAGCATCCGGCGGTGCACGAGTCGGCGGTGTTCGGCGTGGCCGATGAAAAATGGGGGGAGGCGGTGCACGCGGCCATCCAGCTCAAGCCGGGCGCGCAGGCCACGCCCGAGGAGCTGACGGCATTCGCCAAGCAGCAGCTCGGCTCGGTCAAGACGCCCAAGCAGTTTCATTTTTTCGCGGACTTTCCCCGCAGCGTCGCGGGCAAGGTCCACAAGCCCACGATACGCGAGCAGGTTGCGCTCAGGATGAAGGGGCGCAACCAATGAAGCAGTCGAAGCCCCATACGGAACTGTGCACCCATTCCCATACATCCATCCATTACCGCAATGAAAGCCTGGTGGACGACATTCTGGGCAAGAAAACCTTCACGCAGGTCCTGTTTTCCCAGATACTGGATCGCCAGGCCAGCGACGAGGACCTGAAAGTACTCGACGCCGTGCTGATTTCCATCATGGAGCATGGCTTGACGCCCAGCGCCATTTCCACGCGCCTCATTTACATGAGCGCGCCGGAGAACCTGCAGGGCGGCGTGGCGGCGGGCTTGCTGGGCGTGGGCAGCCAGTTCATCGGCACGGTCGAAAACAGCGCCAGGAACCTGAAGCTTTTGATCGAAGCGCCCGAAGGGCTGGAGCAGGCGGCGGCGGACATGGCGCGGCAGCACAAAGAGCAGCGGCTGCCCGTACCGGGGTTCGGCCAGCATTTGCACAAGCCGGACGATCCCAGGGCGGCGAAGCTGCTGGAGATCGGCAGGGCGCATCCCGGTTTCGAGGGAAAATACCTGGATGCGCTGCTGGCGCTTTCGCACGCGGTGGATGCCGCCTACGGCAAGCACATCACCATCAACGCGACCGGAGCGGTGGGCGCCCTGCTGGGCGAGCTCGCCGTTCCGCCGGAACTGATGCGCGGGTTTGCCGTCATTTCACGGGCCGCGGGCCTGGTCGCGCATATCGCCGAAGAGCAGCGCATACCGACCGCCCGCTACGTATGGGATCTCGTCGACAAGGACATTCCGTATCAGGGCGAGGCCCAGGCGGATTGACGCCGGGCGCCGCCTAGTCGGGCGGGTCCGCATCGTCGTGCCGGTATCGGCGCCAATGGCCGAGGAAACGGCCTGCGAGCACGCCGGCGACGGCGCCGGACACGGCGGCGTCGGCCAGTATGTAAACATTGTCGATGCCGTGCCGGTCCGCCGCGGCGCGCGTCTGGGCGAAGTCGATCCAGTACTGCGATACGAAGGTCATCAGCACCAATATCAGGATGAGCGGCGACCCCGGCAAGGTCAGCGTATGCTTTTCGCGATCCACCATGATCTCCGTCCGGCCCGCAATGCGCAATCCCAGCGCCAGCCATGTTCCGGCGGCGACGGCCCATATCGCGGCCGTCAGAATGCCGGCCTTGCCGTCGAGCCATAACGGCATCCACACCCACACCGTAAAGACGAGGGGTATCAGCGCAAGTTTGCCCAGGCCGGCGGCGCCGCCTTTGATCGCCAGGAGGCCGCGATAGAGCAGGTAGGCGAACAGCAGCCAATCCCAGGCTGGGATGCCATGAAAAATGCGGGACGGATCGGCCATGGGATGTGTCTCGTTCGACAATTTCGTAAGAATTTTTTACCGATCATAACGGTCCGGGATGGGGAAGTCGAGGTATCTCAAACGACTAGGGAGGATGGCTGATGCCGGGCCGTGAGCGGCATGGCCTCGCCGCTGATGGCATCAAGAAAATAAGTACTAACCCCGATTTACGTTCAATGAAGAAAAAAGTTTCCACGTCATGCCGATTTCAGGAAAACAAATTTCCCGGCTCCTGTCCGCGGCCGTCCAAAATAGGAAAAACCATTCCCTCCCGTAGGCGGATAATGATTCCGTCGTTTTCCCCTACGAGGAGCAATTATGAAAAATCCCGGCATAGTTACGACGAATGCACAGGCCGCCGATGCCGCCCCGGACACGACGGCATCGCGACGTTCTTTCTTCGCGGCGGGAGCGGCGGCTGCGTTGGGCGCCGCCGCGCTGGCGAGCCCCGCGACCGCGACGGCGCAGGAGAACAAGGGAGAATCACTTCTGGACGTATGGATACGGACCAAGAAGGCAAGGATAGGCGTGGACCTGAACAACAAGCCCTTGCGCTTCAAGGACGAAAACGGCAAGCCTGCGGGCCTGGGCATCGATTTCCTGGAACTCTTGCTCAAGGACATCGGCGCCGAGCCCGTCTATACCGAAATGCCGTTCGGCCAGACGTTCGCCGCGTTGTCGGCGGGCAAGTTCGACATGATCGGCACGTTCGTCACCTCGCTGCCGAGCAGGGCGCTGCGGGGCGCGTTTGCCGGCTTTCCCGCCTACTACCAGCAGAATGTCGCCTACCTCAAAGAAGGCAAGAAAATCAGCAGCCTGACGGAGCTGAACGCGCCGGGCATCCAGATAGCGTGCCAGCAGGGCACGTCCGAAGAGACCACCTTGCGCGCGCTTTTCTCGAAGGCTGAAATCCACACGTTTCCGCAGGTCGCGGATGCCTCGAACGCCGTCGGATCGGGACGCGTCGATGCGCTGATCACCGATGCACTGTTCGCGCAGGGCGTCATCAAGGCGTTTCCCGCGGTGACCATCCATCCGGAGACGGTCAATGCCATTCCGAACACCTTCTTCATGGCGGCCAATGATTTCAAGCTGTGGGCTTACATCACCAATTGGCTGCGCTACCAGGGCAGCCTGCGCACGATGCTGGGACTCCAGCAGAAATGGTTCGGCACCGAGGCGCAGGACAAGTACGGAATACCGTTGATCGCGGTGGGATCGGGCGGCGAGCCCCTGGAGATACGCAAGTCCTGATTGCGTGTCGCTGCAGCAAGGATTTTACGCATGGCTGGGAACTACGACTTCCAATGGTCGGTGGTGCTGGACCATTGGCCGGTCCTGTTGGCCGGGGCCTGGATAGACTTGTGGGTCAGCATCGTGGGCTTCGTGCTGGCCTGCAGCCTGGGTCTGGTCTTCGCCTTGGGCAGGCGCTCGGGATTTGCGCTGATCTCGGGCGCCGCGGCGACGTTGACCGAGATTGCCCGGGGCATTCCGCCTTACGTCATGCTGCTTTGGGTGCATTTCGGCCTTTCCCGTTTCCTGGGGCTGGGGTTTACGCCTTTGCAGAGCGTCGTCATCGTACTGGCCTTCACCGGAGCGGGCTATGCCGCCGAGATCTTTCGCTCCGGCCTCGACTCCGTCGATAGCGGGCAATTCGAGGCGTCCCGCGCACTGGGCATGAGCCGCTTCTGCGTCTACAAGGACGTCATCCTGCCGCAGAGCCTGAGGTTGATCGTCGCGCCTCTGGGCAACGTGCTGGTGGGCCTGCTCAAATCCGCGACCCTGATGGGCGTCATCGCCGTTCCGGACATGCTGCATTTGGCGCAGGGCATCAACATGAACTACTTCGCGCCGTTCGAGGCTTTCACGGCCGTGCTCGTCGTATTCGTGGCCATGGTGTTTACGCTGTCCCTGTTGATCGTCGCCATCGAGCGAATGATGGAGCATCCATGAACTACGAAATGGATTGGTCCGCGGTATGGGCGCAGGCTCCCCAGTTGGCGAAGGGGTTGTGGTTCACCTTGCAGATTTCGTTTACCGCCTACGTGTGCGCGGCGGTGCTGGGGCTGGTGATCGCGCTGCTGCGCTTGTCACCCATACGCCTGCTGAGCATGGCGGCTTTCGCCTATACGCAGTTTTTCCGGGCGATATCGATCTACATCTACATCATCTGGATCTACTTCGGCCTGACCATGGTGACGGGCCTGGAGCTGACGCCGTTTGCCGCCAGCGTCATATCCATCACGCTGTTGCATAGCGCCTATCTGTCCGAGGTCTATCGCTCGGCGATACAGAGCATACCCTACGGCCAGAAAGAGGCGTCGTACGGCCTGGGCCTGGGAAAGGTGCGGACGTTCTTGGATGTGGTCCTGCCCCAGGTCGTCGTGCTGGTCGTTCCCCAGCTGGTCAGCCAGTTCGCCATGATCATCAAGGATTCGGCGGTGGTGGCGCTGATCGGCGCCAGCGACCTGATGGCGGAGACCGTGCGCGCGGCCAATCTAGACTATCGCTCTTTCGAGTTCTACACCACGGCGGCCGTGATCTATCTGTTGATCGTCATCGTCGTGTCCCGGCTGGGGGGACTGCTGGAGCGGCGACTCAAGCGGAGCAGTACATGACAGTATCGCAGCACGAAATTCTAAGTCTGGAAGGCATCAGCAAATCGTTCGCCGGACGCCGTCGCGGCTGGTTCGGCGCGCAGCCGGCCGCGACGCAGGTGCTCAAGGACGTGTCCGTGTCGGTGAAAGCCGGAGAGGTCGTGGTCATCATCGGACCGAGCGGCTCGGGCAAAAGCACGCTGCTGCGATGCATGAACTTATTGACGGTCCCGGACCGGGGGCGGGTGAGGTTCCAGCAATCGATTTTGTTCGACAAAGGCATGGGCGGGCAAGAGGGACGGCTGGCGGATCTGTCCGATATCCGGCGCCGGATAGGCATGGTGTTTCAGCATTTCAATCTGTTTCCCCATAAAACCGTGCTGGACAACGTAGCGCTGGCGCCTATGCGCGTGCTGGGCTTGTCCGCCGGCGAAGCGCGCAGCCGCTCGATGGCCGAGCTCGAGCGCGTGGGGATGGCCGCGAAGTCGGCGGATTATCCGGGTCAGCTTTCCGGCGGGCAGAAACAGCGGGTAGCCATCGCGCGCGCCATGGCGATGCGTCCCGAACTGATGCTGTTCGACGAGGCCACCTCCGCCCTGGATCCTGAAATCATCAAGGACATCCTGGAGCAAATGAAGATGCTGGCGGCGTCGGGCATGACCATGGTCGTCGTGACGCATGAAATCGGATTCGCGCGCGAGGTCGGCGACCGCATCATCTTCATGGACCAGGGCCGCATCGTGGAAGAAGGCCCCGCGAGGGAACTGGTCGGCGCGCCGGCCAACCCCAGGACCCAGGCTTTCTTGAACGCCATTCTTTGAACCACGCCGCTGCCGGCCGCGCCGGCCCGGCCGTCGCGAGACGGTCTGTCGTCCGGCTCGTCCGCGGCGCGTATTGCCAACTTTTTGCTCTGGAGTCGATTACATGAACATTACCCGGATAGAAGCCATACCGTTGGCGATTCCCTTCCGCTTGCGATCCAAGGCGCCGGCATGGCGCGGCAGAGAGTACGGGGCGCTCGAAGTGCTGCTGGTCCGCGTGGAAACCGGCGACGGCTGCGTCGGATGGGGCGAAGCCTTTTCATACAACTGCCAGGCCGCGGTAAAGACCGCGCTGGACGACATGATCGCTCCCATGGCCATCGGGAAAGACGCGAGCAATATATCGGGGCTGTTGTTCGAGATCCAGCACGTCATGCATTTGTACGGCCGCTCGGGCGTCGTGAACTATGCGCTGTCCGGGCTGGACATCGCGCTGTGGGACATTGCCGCCAAGCGGGCGGGCAGGCCGCTGGTCGCGCTGCTCGGAGGAACGGGAGCGACGTCCTTGAATCTCTATGCCAGCCTGTTTCGCTACGATGATCCGGACAGCGTGACGCAAGCCGCCCGCGAGGCGATCGACGCCGGGTACGGAGCCATGAAGGTTCATACACGCGGCACCGCCGATGTCGGCGCCGTGCGCGAGGCGATTGGCCCCGGCGTGCCCTTGATGGTGGACACCAATTGCGCCTGGCTTCCGGCCCAGGCGCGCGCATCGATCGCGCGCCTGAAAGAGTTCGATCTGCGTTGGCTGGAAGAGCCGCTGTATCCGCCGGAAAATTTCCAGACCCTGGGCGCGCTCCAGTCCGAGCTGGGCGTGTCGCTGGCCATCGGCGAAAACGCCTGCACCGCGCACGAGTTCCATAAGATCGTTCAGGCGCAGGCCGCCCGGTATCTCCAGCCCAGCGTGACCAAGGTGGGAGGGATCTCCGAGTTTCGCAAGGTGGCGGCGCTGGCCGAAGTCAACGGCATCACCTTGGCGCCGCATTCGCCTTATTTCGGTCCCGGCTTTCTCGCCACCTTGCACCTGATGGCCTCGCTGCCGGCGGTGGCCCATGATTTCATCGAGCATTTCGTGGTCGGCTTGGAGGCTTTTCCGTATGGCGACGCCTTGTCGACCGCCGGGGGCAAGGTGAGCCTGCCGACCGGACCCGGACTGGGGCTGGAACCCGATGAGGACGTCATCGAGACTTACAGGGTGAAGTAGCTCAATCGAACGGGATGCGCAGGGTGAACTTCATCTTGCGCAACGCGAAGTTCGAACGCACGCTTTGCACGGCGGGGCATGAGAAGACGGCTTCCTGCAGGAAGTTTTCGTAATCGAGCGTTTCTTTGGCGATGACGCGCAGCAGATAGTCCGCATCCCCCGTCATGGAGAAGCACTCCAGGACTTCGCTGCGCCGTTCTATGGTCTGCTCGAACTGGCGGCGGGCGTTCGCGTCGTGTTTATTCAGGGTAACGTGCGCGAAGATGCATTGCTTGTAGCCCAGCTTTTCAGCGTTCAGCATGGCGACGTAATTCTGGATGTAGCCGCGTTCTTCGAGCGAGCGGATGCGCCGCCAGGTCGGAGACGTCGAGAGTCCGATCCGTTCGGCGATTTCCTGGATGCTGATGCGCGCATTCAGTTGCAATAGTTCCAATATTCCCAGCTCGTACCTATCGAGCGGTTCGTCTACCTTGGGAGGTAGCATGGCCTATCTCCGGCAGTTGAATGAGTCATTCATGCTCAAGAAGCGGAAACGTACATGATAAGCATAAGTCATAGGTTGAATACTTTTTATTTTCTGTTCTTATGGAAATAATTTGCCTTGTCATGGTGGGTTTGCGCCGGATTTAGGCTTATTTGTTCTTCTATTGCATGAGATGATACCTATTGCGAGAAGCAACGGGCCATGCCGGCAGGGACGCGTTCAGGAGATGATTCGTGGAAATCACCAACATCGAGGCGATAGCCTTATCCGTGCCGTTTGAAGTTCGCAGCCGGGCGCCGGCGTGGCGGGGACGGGATTTCGGCGCTCTGGAAATGTTGTTGCTCAAGGTCGAGACGGCGGACGGCTACGTGGGCTGGGGCGAATGTTTTTCCTATGCCTGTCAGGCGCCGGTCAAGGCGGCCGTCGAAAACATGGTCGCGCCGCTGGCCGTCGGCATGGATTCGCGCAAGATCACGACCGTCATGCACGACATACAGAAGTTTCTGCATATCTACGGCCGATACGGGATACTGAACTTTGCGCTTTCGGGCCTGGACATCGCCTTGTGGGACATCGCCGGCAAGCGGGCGGGAACCAATCTTTCCCAGTTCTTGGGCGGCGCCTCCAGGACGGCGATACCGGCTTATGCGAGCCTGTTCCGGTTCGACGATCCGGACAGGACCGCCGATGCGGCCCGAGCAGCCGTTCAGGCCGGCTATCGCGCCGTCAAGGTGCATACCCGCGGCGCGGTGGACGTGGGCGCCGTCAGGGGCGTCATAGGGTCCGAGGTGCCCCTGATGGTCGACACCAATTGCAATGGCTCGCCGATAGAAGCCCATAGCCTGGCGATGGCCTTGCGGCCTTACGACATCCGCTGGCTGGAGGAGCCGGTCTATCCGCCCGAGAACTTCGCCGCGCTGCGCGCCCTGCGGCAATCGTCGGGGATCGCCCTGGCGTTGGGCGAAAACGCGTGCACGGCCCATGAATTCCACAAGATCCTGACGGCGCAAGCCGCCACCTATGTCCAGCCGAGCGTGGCGAAAGTGGGCGGCATCACCGAGTTCAGGAAGGTCGTCGCCTTGGCCGAGGTCCATGGGGCGACCTTGGCGCCGCACTCCACCTATTTCGGCCCGGGCTTTCTGGCGACCTTGCATTTGATCGCCTCATTACCCGGGGCCGACGGCCTGGCGGTGGAGCATTTCGTCGTCGGGCTGGAAGCTTCCCTGTACGGCGGAGCCGCGGACGTGGTGCGGGGCATGGTGGCGCTTCCTTCCGGACCGGGCCTGGGCGTCGATCCCGATCCCGACTTTATCAAGGACTACCGGATCGGTTGACGCCGCCGTTCCCGCTTGTTTCAGACCAGCGTGAGCGTCACATCGATATTGCCGCGCGTGGCGTTCGAATACGGGCAGATGACGTGCGCCTTGTCCACCAGGTTCTGGGCTACGTCGCGGTCGATGCCGGGCAGATCGATCTCGAGCTCCACCTCGATGCCGAAGCCGGTCGGTATGGGACCGATACCCACGTTGCCCCGCACCGTCGCCGAGTCGGGCAAGGCTACTTTCTCCCGCATGGCGGCGAACTTCAGCGCGCCCAGAAAGCACGCCGCGTAGCCGGCGGCGAACAGCTGCTCCGGATTGGTGCCATTGCCGCCGGGGCCGCCCAGCTCCTTGGGGGTGCTGAGCTTGACGTCCAGTACGCCGTCCGAACTGGCGGCCTTGCCGTCGCGGCCCCCGCTGGCTTTGGCGTGCGCCGTGTAAAGAATTTTCTCGATGGACATGGTGACATCCTCCTGAAGGTTGTGGCGGGTTCCCGGCGGAGTCGTTCCGCCCACTCTCATGCTAGCGCAATACGGCGCCGCCTTGCGGAGTGTCCATGAGCCCAATGAGGGCGTCTTGCGTTCATGAAGGCGTCTTGATCACCCAGGCCTTGTCGCGGATCAACACGCGCTGCCCGCCGCTGTCCTTGGCCACTTCGGTGACGACGCGGGCGAAGGCCTGGGCCAGTTCCGAAGGGGCGTAATGGCTGGGCAACAGAAAGCCGTAGCGCATGTGCAGCGCGGGCTCGAAATCGCGCAGCTCGATGCCGTTGATGTTGGACGCCAGCACCGGATCGGACAAGGCGATGCCCATGCCCAGCGCGGCCAGCTGGCAGGCCGACTGGCCCGACGACGTCTCGGCGACGATGCGCACGGACAGCTGCTTCTTTTCGATCAACTCGTCCATATGCCGGCGCAGGAACGTGAACGGGCGCAGCGCGATGAAGGGTTGGCCGCTGATGTCGGCGGGCGTCAGCACCTTCTTTTTCGTCAGCGGGTGATGGCGGGGCATCACGATGACCAGCCGCACGTTGGCGAAGGACTGAGTGCGCATGCCCGGGAACTCGAGCGGCAGGGCGGCCAGGCCCAAGTCGAACTTCCTGCCGGACATCCAGAGCCCCACGTCGACCCGGGAGCGCACCTCCAGCGATACCCTGGCGTTGGGAAACTCCCGCGAAAACCGGGCGATCGCCAGCGGCATTACGCTGTAGGCGAAGTAAGGCTGGGTAACGATGTGCAGCCATTGTTCGTGATTGGACCGTATGGCTTCGGCGATGCGCGATATCTCTTCGAAGCCGTCCAGGATGTGGCGCGTGCTTTCATAGAAATGCAGACATTCCTGGGTCGGCACCAGGCCGCGGCCCTGGCGCATGAACAAGGGAAAGCCGACTTCGTCTTCGAGCGCGCTGATGAGCCGGCTGATCTGCGGCTGGGTGCGATGCATGCGTCGCGACGCTTCGGTCACGCTGCCCGTTTCCAGCACGGTGCGCAGGGCTTGGAGGCGCTTCAGGCGCATTGGGGAAAACCCTCTTGTCGTTTATGAGTGAATGTGTCGGAGCCATACGGCGGTGTGCATCGTCCATAGGGCATGGGACTCGGCTTTGAGAACACATGTAAAAATCGTATGAATACATGCCTTAAACGAAATTGACGCATGGATTATCGTAACCTTAGTATGGCCACCTCATCAACGGAAAGAGGTTGGCCGTGAGCAGCACCATTCCATCGCCCGCCGTGAGCGTGAATACGGCATTGTTTCCCGAAGACTCGAGCGGCATTGAAACCTTGTCCTGGGATAACGTAGCGTCGTTCTTTCCCATCAAGCAGCGCCGTGCCTACTTGAACAACGCGTCGATAGGAGCGCTCAGCACGCCGGTGATCGCGGCCGTGAACCATTTCATGGAGGACGTCCGCGACAACGGGCGCAACCATTATCCCGAGTGGTGCGACTATGCGGACCGGAATATCAAGTCGCGCATCGCGCGGCTGATCGGCGCGGACCGTTCCGAGATCGCCTTCGTCAAGAATACGACGGAAGGCCTGGTGCACGTGGCCAACGGTTTTCCCTGGAAAGAGGGCGACAACGTCATCCTGGCGGACATCGAATATCCGTCCAATGTGTATTGCTGGATGAAGTTGGCGGCGCGCGGCGTCTCGATCCGCTGGGTCAAGAATCGCGACGGACGCATACTCGTGGACGACATTCGCGCGCAGATCGATGACAGGACGCGGATGGTTTCACTGAGCGCGGTGCAGTTCTCCAACGGCTTTCGCCAGGACTTGGCGGCGACCTCGGCCCTGTGCGCCGAGCACGGCGTTTATTTGAACCTGGATGCGATCCAATGGGTGGGCGCGCTGGAGATGGACGTGCGGGCCTTGGGCGTTCATTTCATGTCGCTCGGCGGCCATAAGTGGATGCTGGCGCCCATAGGAACCGGTTTCTTCTACTGCCGCAAAGAGGTCCTCGACGTGCTGGATCCGCCCAGCGTCGGCTACCACTCGGTGGACAGTACCGAGGACCACATGGAGTACGTGCTGGAGTATCGCCGCGATGCGGGGCGGTTCGAAGAAGCCCTGGCGAACTTTACCGGCCTGTGGGGGATGGACGCGGCCGTGCGCATCCAGCTGGCGCTGGGCGCCGCGCGCATCGAGCGGCACATCCTGGCGCTGACGGATTACGCGATCGAGGGGCTGCTGAAGAAAAACTACCGGATCGTGAGCTCGCGCAGGGCGGGTGAACGGTCGGGCAATTTGTCGTTCCGGCATCCGACGGGCGATGCGGTGGAAATCACCCAGCGCTTGCGCGAGGCCGGGGTCGACCTGGCGGTTCGCGGCGGCAATTTGCGCATTTCGCCGTCTTACTACAACGATGTCACCGACATCGATCGTTTGTTGGAGGCGTTGCCGTTCGCATGACGGACGCCCGCGCCGATCTTGATCGGGTCGAAGAACAGGAGCTACGGAAATGACGAAACTTGGTTGGCGACAATTAGCGGCGGCGCTGAGCGCGTGCGCCATGCTGGGCCTGGCCGCGACGAGCGTGTCGGCCCAGGAACCCAAGCGCGGCGGAACCTTGCGCTACGGTACTGTATCGGAAGTGGTGTCCCTGGATCCGCATGTGTATGGCGGCAGCGCCTGGAAGGTGCTCATCGAGGCGCTTTACAGCCCCCTGGTCGGCTACGACAAAGCGGGCCAGATCGTTCCGCGCCTGGCGCAAAGCTGGGAGCAGCCCGATGCCCGCACGATCGTATTCCGCCTGCGCCAGGGCGTGACCTTTCAGGACGGCAGCCCCGTGACGGCCGACGACGTGAAGTTCTCGCTCGATCGCATACTGGATCCCGCTACCGGCGCGACCCTGCGCTCGAATCTTCAGGATGCGACGGTAACCGTGATGGACGAGCAGACGGTTCAGGTCCGGAAGGCGTCGTCGGATGCGACCCTGCTGTCGGTGCTGGCGCTGCCGGAGGCCGCGATCGTGTCGCGCAAATGGGTTGAATCGGGAGCGAACCTCAAGCTGCGGGCGAACGGCACGGGTCCCTTCCTGTTGAAAGCCTATGAGCCCTCAGTGCGCGCCTCGCTGGAGCGCAATCCCAAGCACTTCGTCAAGGACCAGCCCTATCTGGACGGCGTCGACTTCCGCATGATCAAAAGCGACGACGCGCGGGTCAACGCGCTGCGCAGCCAGTCGCTGGACATGATCGATTTCGTGCCGTGGAAGGACATCGATGTCCTGAGCCGCAATCCGGCTTTCAAGATCGATACCGCGGGCGGCGCATTCATGAGCATCTGGTTCAATGCGACCAGCAAGCCGTTCGACGATTCTCGCGTGCGTCGAGCGGTGGCCTATGCCGTGGACAGGGATGCGATTTCCAAGGCCGCCTTCTTCGGCCATGGCAAGGCGATCACCGGCGCACCCACGCCCGAGGATTCGCCGTTCTTCAACGCCGATCTGGAAGGAACGTACAAGCGCGACGTGGCCAAGGCGCGCGAGCTGCTCGCTCAAGCCGGGCATGCGGATGGTTTGGACATGAGCATGCTGGTGTTCCAGGGGCTGGGGATCTACACGGCGACGGCGCAGATCGTACAGGCCAACTTGAAAGAGGCCGGCATCAGCCTGAAGCTGGAGCCCGTCGAGTGGGCGACGCTGGTGGAGCGCAAGAACCGCGGCGATTATCAATCGATGATCTACGGGGTATCGGTCAAGCTGCCGGATCCGGATGCCTATGCGTACTATCTGGGCGCTGATTCGAGCTACTGGGCCAAGCCCATCGGCTATCAGGACAAGGAGCTGGAAACGCTGTTGGCGCAAGGCCGGGAGCAGACCGACGTCGAGGCGCGCAAGCCCATTTATCACAAGGCTGAGCGGCACATCCTGGAAACCAGCCCGTGGGTCTTCGTGAACTGGCGCGAGCAGGCGCAAGGCTATTCGCGCAAGGTTCACGGCTATCAGCAGCTGGGCGGCGCGCTGAGCGAAAGCAGTCCGGGCATTTCGCTGCCGACCATGTGGCTGGACTGACGCGAGGCCTATGTTTCCATTCATCGTTCGACGTCTTGCCACATCGCTTGTCAGCCTGGCCTTGGCGGCTGGAGTGGTGTTCATCGCCATCCACATGCTGCCGGGCGATCCCGTTGCCATCATGCTGGGCGAGCAGGCGGGCAGCGACCCCGAGGCCGTGGCCCGCGTCCGCGCTCAGTTGGGACTGGACCAGCCTTTGGGCGCGCAATTCGCGCATTGGGTGGGCGGCATCGCCACCGGGGACATGGGCACGTCGCTGCGCACGGGCGAGGCGGTCGCTGACGAACTGGCGCGCCGCATCCCGCGCAGCCTGGAGCTGATCGTCGCGGGTTTGTGCATCGCCGTGGCGCTGGGGGTGCCGCTGGGCGTCGTGGCGGCGCGCGAGCGCGGCCGCGCGGCGGGGGTGGCCGCATCCGTGATCGCCGTGGCGGGCTTTTCGTCGCCCGTGTTCGTGCTGGGCATCATCCTGATCCTGATCTTCAGCCTGGGCCTGGAGTGGCTGCCGTCATCGGGATATGTGCCGTTTACGGACGATCCGGCGCTGCATCTGATGTGCCTGGCCTTGCCGGCGCTGACCGTCGGGCTGAATTTCATGGGCGTCGTCGCCCGCATGATGCGGGCCAGCCTGGCCGATACCATGAGCAAGGACTACGTCAAGCTGGCTCGCGCGAAAGGCTTGCCGCGCAGCAGCGCCATACGCCGTCACGCCTTGCCCAACGCCATGGTGCCGGTCGTGGCCATCGTCGGCATACGCGCGGGCAGCATGCTGGGGGGAACCGTCATCATCGAGGCCTTGTTCGATTGGCCCGGCTTGAGCTCGCTTCTGGTCTCGGCCTCGTTCGCCCGCGATTACCCGGTCATCCAGGGCTGCCTGCTGGCCGTCTTCGCCATTTTCATCCTGATCAGCCTGCTGATCGATCTGATCCAGGCAAGCATCGATCCGCGCACTCGCAGGCAGACCTCATGAGCACGGCCACCGTTTCCCGATTCTCGTTCGGCGGCGCCAAGGCGGCGGCTCTGCTGGCCGCCGCTTATCTACTCGGCTTGGTTTTCCTGGCCGTGTTCGCGCCCTGGCTGGGCCTGCAGGATCCCTTCCATATCGACGCCGGCAATTTGCTGTCGTCGCCGTCGAGCCGGCATTGGCTGGGCACGGATGAGCTGGGCCGGGACATGTTGGCCCGCACGGTCCATGGCGCGCAGGTTTCGCTTCTGGTCGCCGCCGCGGCCGTCGCCGTGGCCTGCCTGCTGGGAGTGAGCCTGGGCATCGGCGCCGCGTTCGCGGGACGCCGCACCGAAGCGGCGATCATCCGCGTCGTCGACGTGTTCGTCTCTCTGCCCGAAACTTTCGTGGCGTTGGTGGTGCTGGCGTTCATCGGCGGCAATCTGCCGACCCTGATCGGCACGATAGGGCTACTGTATTGCCCGCAGTTCGCGCGCGTCACCTGGGGCGTCGCCAGGAGCGTGCGCGCCCGTGATCACGTACTGGCCGCTCGCTCCCTGGGGGCGGGCAAGCTCTGGATCATGTGGCACGAGGTGCTGCCCAATATGCGTTCCATCATCGCCGTGCAGGCTTCCTTCACCTTTTCGTTCGCCATGCTGCTGGAGGCCGGCCTGAGCTTCCTGGGCCTGGGTGTGCGGCCTCCGACCCCGTCCTGGGGGCAGATGGTAGGTAGCCTGAAAGACTACATCTTCACCAATTACTGGCCGGTCCTGGTGCCCGCGTTGGCGTTGTTCTTTACGGTGCTGGCGGTCAACGTGCTTGGAGACTGGCTGCAGGACACGCTCAATCCGGAGTTGCGATAATGAATGCGCCCGAGCACGAACTCTTGACCGTTCGCAATCTGGTGACGACCTTCCCCACGGACGAGGGCGAGTTTCGCGCCGTCGACGGCGTGGATTTATCGATACGGCGTGGCGAAGTCGTATGCCTGGTCGGAGAATCCGGGTCGGGAAAGTCCGTGACCGGCTTTTCCATCATGAGGCTGATCGACAAGCCGGGCAAGGTTTCGGCCGACGTCTTGCGCTTTGACGGAGTGGATTTGCTGAGCATGGGCGAAGCCGAGTTCGACCGCCTGCGCGGCCGGCGCATCGCCATGGTGTTCCAGGAGCCGATGACGGCATTGAATCCGAGCCGCAAGGTCGGCAATCAGATCGCCGAGGTATTTCGCCTGCATGAGCGCATTGGCGCCAGGCAGGCGTGGGCGCGCGCCGTCGAGCTCATGGACCGGGTCGGGATACGCGACGCGGCCAAGCGGGCGTCCGCGTATCCTCATGAGTTGTCCGGCGGCATGCGCCAGCGCGTGATGATCGCCATCGCGTTCGCCATGAAGCCCGATCTGATCATTGCCGACGAGCCCACGACCGCGCTGGACGTCACCCTGCA
>Ga0265293_10002584_pt1 | contig 35766 bp, 39 predicted proteins | sample Munlanlewell138R_FD_192505 | JGI IMG/M metagenome (GOLD analysis project Ga0265293, IMG submission 192505) | Leachate microbial communities from a municipal landfill in Southern Ontario, Canada - Leachate well 138R | ecosystem: Engineered > Solid waste > Landfill > Unclassified | place: Canada... | reverse complement strand
TTTCTATAAAAACAGATGAAGAGCTAAGAGCCCAAATGCTCTAAAGTTTCATTTAAAACATATCTTTTAAAAAATGATGGCAGTTTTTGTTCATGAGAGATGAGAATAACGCTGCCCTCATATTTTTCTAAAAAATTAAAAACTCTATTCTTATTTTTGTCATCCAAAAAAGAGGTGGCTTCATCTAAAAGAAGTATTTTTGGGCTTTTAATGATGGTGGCTAAAAGTGCAACCATCTGTTTTTCTCCCTCACTAAGCTTCCAAATGGAGCTATCTTTTAAGTACTCTAAATCAAACTTTTTTAGTAACTCCTCACTAAGTTTTTTAGCCTCTTTAATACCTTTAACTTTTAATGAAAAAGAGATATCTTCAAGTGCTGTTGGAAAGATGAAAAAACTACCCAAATTTTGCGGTAGATAACCAATGTTTTCTCTAATAGACTTAAAATCACTCAAGCTTTCTATCTCATTTCCCAAAATGGTAATTTTTGCTTCTTTTGCCTCTAAAATTCCAGCTAAAATTTTCAATAAAGTACTTTTACCTACCCCATTTTCACCCAAAATCGCAATTTTTTCATTTTTACCTAAAAAAAGTGAAATATCTTTTAAAATCGCACTCTTTTCATGCCAAAAATTAAGATTTGAAACCTTTATAGATCTATCCATGTAAAAACTTTAGAAAAATGGTTAGTAGAAAAACTAGAGTTAAAAAAGCTTCCTTATAACTAAAAGTAAGGGTAGGATTAAGGTGAAGATCTCCTTTAAAGTCTCTAAAAATCAAAGTTTGTTTAAACTCTTTTTCTAAATATATCAATTTTAAAAAAAGATATCCAAAAATTGATCCAAAAGTTTTTAGAGTAAATAGACTATTTTTAGGAGTGAACCCCCTAAAAAGAAGTGTTTGGCGTATATTTTTAAGTTCATTTGTTAAATAGTTTATAAAAATAATAGTAAAGTATAAAGTGGCAATGAGTTGTTTTGGAAGTTTAAATATGCTCAAGGCTTTTGGGATTTCAAAGATATTTGAACTGCTAAAAAGAGTTAAATTAAATAAAAGAATAAAATTAACCCTTAAAAAAAGAGATGACGCATCTTTTAAAGTAGTTTCAAAATATAAAAAAAGTGCGATTAAAGTTATGAAAAAATTTAAAAAGAAGAGTTTTTTAAGGGTTTTAAAGAGGTTTTTTATGTCAAAAAAAATAATTAAAAGTGGCAATAAAAAAAGATATGAAAAGCTCAAAAAACTAACCATTAAAGTGTAAGAGAGTGCAAAAACAGTTGAAAAAACTGGGTTTATCATCTTTTTACTCTTCTTAAAATTTGAAAAATAGCCCAAATCAAAAATAGTCCAAAAAGCAGTTTAAAAACTTCAAAATAGTCCAATTTTTTCTCTAATAGTAAAATCTGTTTTTTTAACCTTCTATTCTCATTTAAAAGCTCTTCTAGTTTACTATCTTCTTGTGACATTTCAGTTTTTATTACACTATTTTTTTTAGAAAAAATCTTTTGCATGGCGCTATGTCCTGCTCCTGCATCAATTTTTATGGTCAAATCTATATTCTCAAACCTCTCTTCAAAATTTCCATCTTCATTTAAAAACCCCTCTTTTAGCAAAGTATCTTCTTTATCTAGGATTGAAAATTTACAAGATTTGCAAGGTTTTCCATTTGAAAAATAAGAGCTTATAAAAAGCATACCATCTTCATAATCTACAAAAAGATTTACCTTATGGGCAAGCAAAAACATAGGAATCATTAATAAAAATATCTTTTTCAAACTCTAGACTCCTTTACTATCTCAGGGTATGCTTTTTCTAAATATAAAAACAAAAAAAGCGTCACAAATCCTTCTAAAATAGCCATAGGTGCATTTGCTAACATAGCTAAACTAGCAACTTTTAAATAGTTTTGGCTTGATAAAACTAGCACAATAAAAAGAAAAAAAGATGATATTAAAACACCAGTAACTCCAACTAAAAAATAGTTAAGTTTTGCATTTAGGTTTTTTAAAAAGGTAAATTCAAAGATTAAATATGTGGCATAAGAGGCAAACCCCATAATAAAAATATTCGCTCCAAGAGAACTAAGGCCTCCAAAACCTAAAAGCAAAGCTTGAAATAGCAGTGCAATTGCAATTGCTAAAACAGAAAACTTACCTAAAAAAATAGCAATAAACCCAACTAAAGTTAGATGAACCTGTGTTGGGCCAAGAGGTATGTGAATAAAAGATGCTATGAAAAAAAGAGCACTAAAGATTGAAATTTGTGTGCTTTTATGTAAGGGCATCTGTTTTAGTGTGTATGCACAAAACAAAAAGCTAGCAGTTGCTGTTATGGCAGCTACTTCTAAAGATATGATGCCATCAGAAATATGCATCTAGTAAGCTTTTATCCAAATAGTTGCACCATTTTCAACTTCATATTTTTTACCATTTAACTCTTTTTCACCATTCATGATAATGGCAGTAAAACCCCACCAGCCCTTATGTATAGGCACAAAAGAGAACACTCCAAAATCATCACTCATAACTGATTGAGTAATGTGCGCATTTGTTGGAGCACTAACTCCTAAATCATTATAAAACTCAACTTCAACTAAAGTATTTGGAGCAAGTTCGCCATTTTGTAAAACTCTACCTTGAAAAAGATTTCCTGCATAAATCCCAAAAGGTTTAACAAGAGGGACAATTTCATAAGGCAAACCAACAGGCTCATCCCAACCATCTTCAATCCCATAACCACTTACAATAACCTTTGGATAGTGTCTTAAAAATAGATCTTCTAATGGCTCAAAGTAGTATTTTGGAATGGCGTAAAATGTATAAAGTCCTGGTTTATCAACTTTAAAATCTGCCTTAAAAGCTCTATGCCCAAAGTTTTTAAACTCTTTTTGCTCTAAGGGTTCTCCATTTACAAACAACCCATCAAGCTTTTCTAAATCCATTCCGCTTTGCCCAAATGGGTGGATAAACATAGCTTTTATCTCTAAAATAGAATCTTTTTTTGATTCAACTACATCAGTTGTTGGCAAAAGAGCTAAAAAATGAGCATTTAAAACAGATAAAAATGTAAAGAAAAAGATAAGTAAACGCATGAAAATCCTTTAATACTTTTGTAAAAAAAATATTATAGTAATTTTCATCTATAAATACAAGTTATATTACTAAAAGATGGAAATTGTTTTTAAGAATTGTTTTTTTACACTATAAAGGTGCAAAAAAAGTTAAATTAATGTTTAAAAAGAGGAAATTAATTCGTCAAAATATTAACCAAGTTCTTCTTCCCATAAAAGTTCTAATTTGGTATTGTAAATATCTGATCTTTTTGGTTTTATAAAAATTTCTTTTATGTCTAGCTTTTCAAATCTCTCTTTAATTGCTCTAATTTCTTTTTCTAACATCTCTTGTAAAAGCTCTTTTTGTCTTAAAATATTTTCTATATCAGTTTGTAAAAGTGAGAGATTATTGTTCTCTTTTAAGATTTTATTTGCATTTTTAGCCCCACTCATCACTTTTCCAATGGAGGCTGATCTGCTATTTTTGCTACCAAAAAATGCACCTAAAACTAAAGTTCCTATGTTAATGATGGAATCTGTTCTTTTTGCACTCACCTTTCTTTCTTCTTTTTCAACTCTTTCATAAAGCCTTGATAGTTTCATATCTAAACTATCGTTTTGTTTTTTGAATTTAGTTTTTAATCTATCTACCTCTTCATCTACTCTCTCATTTTGCCTATCTTTTACTCTTAGTTTAAAATCATCCAAGCTTTCATTAGCTTTTGAAGTAAGCTTTAATTCGTCATTTTTATATATGGTAAATTTCTCATTTTGATAAAGAAAATCAGTAAACTTTTTCTGTAAAGAAGTTAAATTTTTCTCATTTTGTATAAAAGCTGGCAGTTCATAAAAAAGGGTTTCTCCCCTTTTTTGCTCACTTAAATTTTCACTTTCTAAAAGCTCATAATCAAAAAAATCTATATTCTTTTGCTCTTTTGCTAAGTAGTATTTATAAGAGAGCTCTTTTTTAATATTAATTTCAAGCGGGGTGCTTGCAAATGAGATGGTTGAGCTACAAAGTAAAAATGGCAACATTTTGTAAGACTCTTTATGAGATCGGTAGAGGTATTTTTGAGGCAATGTGCTTAAGATGATAGGTTTTTGCGCATTTAACTCCCCTGTTTCATGTTTTTTGGGCCCACTTGTTTCAATCTTCTTTTTTGTATCTTTCATTAAAGAGCTAATCCCATCTTTTGTAAGTGGGCCTTTTAGGTATGAGAGCGCCCATCTTGTTTTAAAAAGCTTTATCCCATCTTCGCTAGCGCTGCTTAAGATAAAATTTCTTTTTTCCAAACTTAAAAGCAAATTGGCGATTTCGTTTTTATTTAAATCTGTCCCACTAAGTCCATCTATAACTCGGTTAATATCCTGTTTTGTTTGAAGTCTTCCTAGAAACCAAGTCCCTATATTTGAAAGCCCTTTATAGTCAATATCAACTGGGTTTTGAGTAGCTAAAACTACTCCAACTCCAAAGCCTCTAGCTTGCTTTAAAAGGGTAAGCATTGGCTCTTTTGATGGTGGATTTCCAAGTGGTGGGAAGTACCCAAAAATCTCATCCATATATAAAAGAGCTTTAAGCGAACTTGTCCCCTCTTGCCTTCTCATCCAAGTTAGAATTTCATTTAAAAGTATGGTAACAAAAAACATTCTTTGAGAATCACTTAGATGAGAGATGGTAAAAATGGAGACATTTGCCTTGCCGTTTTCATCATAAAGCATTTTAGAAATATTTAAACTCTCACCTTTTATCCATGATGAAAAAGATGGATTTGCTATGAGCGCATTTAGTTTCAATGCTAGTTTTAACCTCTCATCTTTTGGGTAAAAAGTCTCAAGGCTAAAAACTCCAATTTTTTCAAATGATGGCGTGATGATTTGAGAAATTAACTCTTCAAGCAAAAGATTTTTACTGTTTTTAAAATTTTCAAAAAATATACTATTTAATAAAACCATCTCTTTGGAGTTTGAATCACTCTTTTCTCCAATTAAAGCTAGGATAGAAGATGAAGTAGAAGTTACTAAAGATGTAAAAAGCTCCTCATCTTCCATAACCTCTTTTGAAGGAGCGTTAAAAGATGAGAGAATGGAGACTTGAACTCCAGCGTCACTTCCTGGGGTGTAGATGGTGTAGTTTGCGCTATCTTTTAACTTTTGAATTCTACTTGCACTTTGAAAATCACCCTCAATTCCCTCTTTCCAAGTTTTTGCTAAATCCTCTGCAAACTCATCTACGCTTTTACCACTATTTGCTGCCTCTTGCTCTTCCACCCATGGTTTAAAATCTTGTGCTTTTAGGGAGGGAAAAGTAAGAAGTAAGTTTGTCATATCGCCTTTTGGATCAATGATGATTGATGGGATATTGTCAATAGCAGCTTCTTCTAATAAAGATATGCCAAGCCCAGTTTTTCCGCTTCCTGTCATGCCAATGATAGCAGCATGAGTTAAAAAATCTTTGTTTTTATAAACTAGAGGAACATACTCACCATCCACCTTCTCTTTACCAATGTAGAAAAGCTTTAGACTTTCATAGCTATTTTCCATGCCTATCTCCAATCTTTACTTAAAAAGAATTATTATAACTTAAGAAAGAATTGAAAACAATGCAGATGTAAAAGCTTAATCTTGCTCAATGAAAAAAGAGCCTCATATGTTATAATCGCGCTCAAATTTAAGCTTTAAGGGAGTTAGATGAAAGCTTACTTAATTACTTTTTTAAAGTCTATTGGTATAGAGCCTACACTATCAGTAGTTAGTGGTTTCATACTTATCATCATTATTTTAACAGCAATCATTATCCACTTTTTACTTCATGGTGTTGTATTTAAGGTACTTAGAAAAGTTGAGGCAAAAAAGAGAAATGTCTTTACTAAAATCTTCATTGGCTCTACTTTAATGAAACGATTTGCTCTACTACTTCAAGGGATAATAGTCCAGTATCAAGCCGATATTTGGATAGAAGATGGGCCAGTTTATGAGCTTTTGACTGTGACTGTTTCGCTTTGGATAATCATTTCCGCACTTTTACTTACTTACTCCATATTAGATAAAATATTTAATCTATTTTTCGCAAGACACAGTGCGTCGCTTGCGTTTAAAACCATCTTACAAAGTGCAAAACTAATTCTAGGACTTGTTGCTTTAGTTTATATAATTTCAGTTTTAGTGCATAAATCTCCAATTGCTATCTTAAGCGGGCTTGGAGCAATGTCGGCAGTGTTGATGCTTGTTTTTAAAGACACAATTTTGGGCTTTAGCGCAAGTTTGCAACTTACTACAAACAAAATGGTTCAAATTGGTGATTGGATAGAGATGCCAAAATATGGCGCTGATGGAGATGTTATAGACATTGGCCTTAATGTAGTTAAGGTTAGAAACTTTGATAAAACCATAACAACCATTCCAACTTACGCTCTTGTTTCAGACTCATTTAAAAACTGGCGAGGGATGCAAGAGGCTGGCGGAAGAAGGATAAAAAGATCTGTATATATAGATGTTAAAAGTATAGGATTTTTAAGTGATGAGGATATTAAAAGGCTAAAAAAAGCAAATCTTTTAGCTCCTTATCTTGAAGATAAAGAGAAAGAGATAGGGGATTTTAATAAAGATTTTGATCTCTCTGTTGCATTAAATGGAAGAAGACTTACAAATCTTGGAACATATAGGGCTTATTTGGATACTTACTTAAAAAACCATCCAAGAATTAGTAAAAGAATGACAACTATGGTTAGGCAACTCTCTCCAAAAGAGCATGGATTGCCACTAGAAATTTACTGTTTTACAGATACTACTGTTTGGACTGAGTATGAAAATATACAATCAGATATTTTTGATCATGCTTTTTCAGTTTTAAAAGAGTTTGGACTAAAGCCTTATCAAATGAGATAGCTTGCAAGGAGGGGAGATGGAGATTGATTATGAGGTTAAGATAGCAGATCTTTTAAAAACATATCCAGAGTTGGAGGATTTTTTGGTGGAGTTAAATCCAAGATTTCAAAAGCTTAAAAACCCAATCCTAAAAAGAACTCTAGCTAAACTTGCTACCATTAAGCAGGCTGCTCTTCTTGGAAATATGGAGCCAATTGAACTTTTAAATGCACTTAGACAAAAGAAAAACCAACCATTAATTGTTGAAAAAAATGAAGACAAATCAAAAAATCAAAGTAAGCCAAGTTGGCTAAAAAAGCCAGATAAAATTTTTAATGCAAATGAGATTTTAAATGAGAATAACAACCCTTTAGCGGTGATTAACAGGGCTTTAAAAAGTATGGAACAAGAAGAAGTACTTAGAATCGATAGTGATTTTTTGCCATCTCCTCTCATTGAGCATATGAAAAATAGTGGATTTGAGATTTACTATAAAGAAAAAGGTGATGGTTTTTTTGAAACATTTATATTAAATAGTAAAAAATCTTAAGAGGCTATTTTATAAAAGATAAGATGGTAAACTTTAAAATAAGATTTTAAAGGAGATAGGATGGATTTAGGTGTTTTTGCCATTGCGCTGATTTTTTTGGTCATCGTTTTAGTTACAAAAGGCGTGAAGATTGTCCCGCAATCTAATCTTTATGTAGTAGAAAGACTTGGAAGATTTCATAAAATACTTCATGGAGGACTTCATCTTATAATCCCTATGATAGACAATATAAGAGATATTTTAACCTCAAGAGAACAGTTAGTTGACATAGAAAAACAAGCAGTCATTACAAAAGATAATGTCAATATTTCAATAGATGGGATAGTTTTTTGTAAGGTTGAAGATGCTGCCATGGCAACATATAATGTAGTGAATTTTAAAAAGGCCATTGCAAATTTAGCCATGACTACCTTAAGGGCTGAGATTGGTGGGATGGATCTAGATGATACGCTTTCAAATAGGGAAGGATTAAATGCAAAGCTTCAAACTGAACTTGGAAGTGCCGCCACAAACTGGGGCATAAAAGTTACTAGAGTTGAGATATCTGACATATCAGTTCCCCCTTCCATTGAAAAAGCTATGAATATGCAAATGGAAGCTGAGAGAGAAAAAAGAGCCATTCAAACTAAGGCTGAGGCAGCAAAAGAGGCGCAGATACGAGAGGCAGAAGCCTATAAGCAAAGCGAAATCTTAAAAGCTGAGGCGATTGAGCGAATGGCAGATGCTAAAAAATATGAGCAAGAAAGAGTTGCTGCTGGGCAACAAGAGGCTATGAATCTTATAAATAAGGCAATGTCTGAAAACAAACAAGCAGCTGAATTTTTGCTAGCAAAAGATAGAGTAGAAGCCTTCAAAGCACTTGCTAGTAGCGACTCAACTGATAAGATGATACTCCCATATGAAGTTTCACAAATCATTGGTTCAACCTCAGTACTAGGCGACGCATTTTTCAAAGGAATAAGTAATGGAAGCTCTAATAACAGCTAGTGGGCTTGGATTTTTGCCACTGCTTGCCATAGGGCTTGGCCTCATTGCGCTTGAAGGGTTGCTTTTTTCTTTCATTATCCTTTGGTTTGGAGTTGGGTTTTTGATAGTTGCTTTGCTTGAACTTTTTTATCATGTAGATACTTTTTTAATTCAACTTGCCATAGTAGCGGTTATATCTATGCTATTTATCTTGCTTTTTAGGAAAAAACTACTCATTAAATTTTCAAAGCAAAAACATAGTGATAATTTTTTTAATGAAGAGGGGTATGGTGTGGTAAAAAATGGAATGATCTTTTACAAAGGTACATTTTGGGAGCTTGATGGGAGTTTGAATATAGAAGACTTTAAAGAGGGCGAGAGAGTTTTTGTGTCTAAGGTGAGAGAGAATAGGGCGATAGTAAACCATATATAGATCTATTTTGACATCTTGTACTGGTTTTCGGTACAATATATTAAAAAGGAGAGAAAAATGGTAAGTGTAAATGAATTTAGAGCAAATTTAAAAACATATATAGATTTGGCCATCAGTTCTCATGAGCCATTAAAAGTAAATAGACGAAATGGTGGGGATTTTGTGGTTATGTCATTTGAAGATTATGAAAGAGAAAAGGAAACTCTTTATGTTTTACAAAATAGCTCTTTGATGGAGCAAATAGCTAAATCTATGAAAACTTTTATTAGCGAAAGTGGCTATAAGCCAAATCAAAGTGAGCTAGATGAGATCAATAGTTTTTGAAGGTGGCAGCTGGGGTGAATATGAAAAATTAAGGGAAAAAGACAAAACATTACATAAAAATCTTTGTAAGATAATACAAGAATTACAAAGAGGGGATCCATCTCTTGGATTAGGAAAACCAGAAGCCCTCAAACACAATCTCTCTGGCTTTTGGTCTAGGAGAATTTCACAAAAAGATAGAGTCATATATAGATTTACAAAAGATAGTATCCATATATTTGCCATTGGTGGACACTACGATAAAAATTAGTTAGTAAATAACTCTTTACCTTTAAAATAACGCTTCATTACCAAAATATAGGGAATATTTAAGTTTTAGTGAATATAATTTTATTATTCATTTTTAGCATATTTAATCTATGCGATGGGTGAAAATATTTATACTTAGGAGTGTTGAGTGAGAAATTTCTTAAAAGTTACACTACTCTCATTTTTTCTTTTACAAGGTGCTTGGGCCATTGAGTGTGCAGAAACTTATGGCAAAGGCTCTATAAACTTAACTTTAGCAACAGGTAGTCCAGGGGAGCTAGGACTAGTGGAGCAGCTAGTAAATACATTTGCAAAAAACCACGATGTGAGCGTGTGTTGGGTAAAAGCTGGAACAGGTAAGTCGCTTTCGCTTTTGAAAAATAAAGAGGTAGATTTTGTGATGGTTCATGGCCCTGAGGCTGAAAAACAGGCAGTAAAAGAGGGCTGGGCATCAGATAGAACACTTTTGGGTTCAAATGAATTTTACATTACAGGACCAAAGAGCGATCCAGCAGGTGTTTCATTAGCTAAAACTGCAGCTGAGGCATATGCAAACATAGCTAAAGCTAAAGGACTTTTCTACACAAGAGCAGATAACTCTGGAACTCATAAAAAAGAGTTATTCATTTGGGAGAGTGCGGGTATAGATCCCGCAAAAGAGTCTTGGTATGAAGCAAATAAAGACTTCATGCTAGCAACTTTAAAAAAAGCCGATAAGACAAACGGGCACTTCATGACTGATAGTAGCACTTGGGTGGTAGCTAAAAAAGAGCTTAACAATCTTGACATTCTCTTTAGAGGCGACATAGTGCTTGTCAATACTTACAACGCTCTAAAGCAACCTGGCCTTGAGACAGAAAAAAAGAAGCTAAGCAAAGCTTTTATTGACTTTTTGGCTAGCGATGAGGGACAAGAGGTGATAAGATCATATGGTGTGGATGCTTATGGTGAAGCACTATACAATGACGCTGCATATGCAGAAAAATACAATAGATAAACTTCATTCCATGGCGTAAAAAACGCCGTGGAACTACTACTTTTTTAACAAAAAATATATACAAACCTTAAGTAAAATTTTAATACAATACAAAAATAGTTGATAGTTGATAGTTGATAGTTGATAGTTGATAGTTGATAGTTGATAGTTGATAGTTGATAGTTGATAGTTGATAGTTGATAGTTGGAGATGGAAGTTTTGATGGATTATAAAGATTTATTGGTTTGGCAAGAATCGATGGATCTTGCGGTTAAAGTTTATGAACTAGCTAAAAAACTGCCAAAAGAGGAAATCTATGTGTTATCTGATCAGATTAGAAGGGCGGCCGTTTCGATACCATCAAACATAGCAGAAGGTCAAAATAGAAATACTCCAAAAGAATTCATACAGTTTTTATATATAGCACTAGGATCTGCTTCTGAGCTAGAAACTCAACTTCTATTAGTACAAAAACTAAACTATCTCAGTAATATCAGTGAAGAATTAAAACAAACTTTAAAGATAAGAAAAATGATAAACGCATTGATTGGATCTGTTAGAAGGAAAAATGGTTTATGATGAACGAAAAAACCATCCACCAACAACCATCCACCAACAACCATCCACCAACAACCATTAACCAACAACTACTCATCACTGGTGGTGCTGGATACATAGGCACTCACACTTTAGTAGAGCTAGGTAAAACTGGGTATGAATTTATAGTCTATGATAACTTTTCAAACTCTAGCTTAGAAGCCATCAAAAGAGTAGAGAAGATCATAAACAGACCCGTAGAGTTCATTGAGGGTGACATAAGAGATGAAAAAAAGCTTGATGAAGTTTTTAAAAGTAGAAATATTGACTTAGTTTTGCATCTTGCAGGGCTCAAGGCAGTGGGAGAGAGTGTAGAAAAACCACTTGAGTATTATGACAATAATGTAGTGGGGACTATAAGACTTTTGGAAGCTATGAAAAAATGCGGGTGCAAAAAAATGGTATTTTCCAGCTCAGCCACAGTTTACGGAAACCCTAAGTCAAATCCCATAGATGAGAGTTATCCTACAGGCAATACCACCAATCCTTATGGCACGAGTAAATATATGATAGAGAGAATTTTAGAGGATTTGTGCATAAGCGATAATGAGTTTAAAGTGGTGATTTTAAGGTACTTTAACCCTGTAGGAGCTCATGAAAGCGGCGAGATAGGCGAGGATCCTAGCGGCATTCCAAATAACCTTATGCCTTACATATCTCAAGTGGCAGTTGGCAAAAGAGAGTATTTAAATGTATTTGGAAATGACTATGATACACATGATGGCACAGGAGTGAGAGACTACATACATGTTGTGGATTTGGCTAATGCGCATGTAAAAGCTGTGGATTATTTGATCAACCATCCACCATCAACCATCCACCATAAACCATTTACCACCAACTATCCTGCTATTTTCAATCTAGGAACAGGAGAGGGCTATTCTGTACTTGACATGGTAAGAACCTATGAGAATACTAGTGGTAAAAAAATACCATATAAGATAACTAAGCGAAGAGCAGGAGACATATCCACTTGCTATGCCAACCCACAAAAAGCAAAAGAAATACTAGGGTGGGAAGCTAAAAGAGACTTAAGGCAGATGTGCAAAACTAGCTTTAAGTGGCAGAGGAAAAACCCTAGTGGGTATGAAAGGAAAAATTAAATTGACCAACATTCTTTTATGTGGGGGAAGCGGTACAAGGCTTTGGCCTCTTAGTAGAACTCTTATGCCAAAGCAGTTTGTAAAGCTATTTGATGGTAAATCACTCTTTCAATTAACAGTAGAGCGAAATAGTAAACTTTGTAACTCTTTATTTATAGTTTCAAATAGTGAGCAATACTTTCTAGCACTAGACCAAATGGAAGAACTGACAATTCACGATTCACAACTTACATCTCACAACTCACGATTCACTCTTCACGATTCACAACTCACAACTCACTATTTATTAGAACCAGTAGCTAAAAACACCGCTCCAGCAATCGCATTAGCTTGTATGGCACTAGATGAGAATGAAATAGTACTTGTAACTCCAAGTGATCATTTGATAAAAGATGAGAAAGAGTATGTAAAGGCTGTGCAAAAAGCAAAAAAGCTAGCAGAGCAAGATAGCTTAGTGACTTTTGGGATAACGCCTACATATGCTGAAACAGGCTTTGGATATATAGAGTGTGTAGATGAGTTTGGAGTGAAAGCTTTTCATGAAAAGCCAGATTTAAAAACTGCAGAGTATTATTTAGAACAAAATAAAAATCTTAGTTCTGAACGCTTAGCTCTTAGCACTTATTTGTGGAACTCTGGAATGTTCATGTTTAAAGCTGGAGTTTTTTTAAATGAATTAAAAGCTCATTCACCTAAAATTTATGAAGCTTGCAAAGTTGCATTTAAAAACAAAAAAATTCAAAATTCAACATTAAGAATTCAACATTCTCATATGGAAGCTATTCCAAATGAGTCTATTGACTATGCTGTTATGGAAAAATCAACCAAGGTAAAGGTAGTTCCATCAAATATCTCTTGGAGTGATGTGGGAAGTTTTGACGCTCTAAGTGAAAAGTGTGAAGAGTTGGGTGTTAAGAGTTATGAGAAAAATAGTGAAAATAACTTTTTTTATAATGATAATGACAGAAAAATTATTGCAACTATTGGGCTAAAAGATTTTATTGTAATTGATACATCTGATGCTCTTTTGATAGCAAAAAAAGGAGAGACTCAAGAGGTAAAAAATATTGTAGAAAAAATCAAACTTAGTACTTCGCGCCTAACACTTAGCACTCATAGGCTAGCTCATCGCCCTTGGGGTTCATATGAAGTTTTAGAAGAGTCAAATGGATATAAGATTAAACGCATAGAGGTAAAAGAGGGTAAGCGCTTAAGTCTTCAAAAACACTTCCATAGAAATGAACACTGGATAGTAGTGAGCGGATGCGCTACCGTAACTATTGAGGATGAAACTTTCATACTTAATCCAAATGAGAGCACTTATATAAAAGCAGGACAACTACACAGACTTGCAAATGAAGGAAAGCTTCCACTTATTATCATCGAGGCTCAAGTGGGTGAATACACAGGCGAGGATGATATAGTCAGGGTTGAGGATGATTATCAAAGAATTAAGTATTAGGAGTTAAGTATTAGGAGTTAGGAGTTGCGAAATATGAAGTGTGAAAAATTAGATGTTTGGAAAATAAGCGCAAGACTATCAGCTGATGCTTATAAACAATTTGCAAGTTTAAAAGACTTTGGATTTAAAGATCAAATTACAAGAGCAAGTCTTTCCATTCCTAGTAATATTGCAGAAGGTATGGAAAAAGAGTCCATAAGGGATCAAATAAGATTTTTAGATATTGCTAAAGGCTCAGCGGCAGAATTTATAACTCAAACTTATATAGCAATAGATATAAAATATATCGATAAAGAGAATGGGAAAAGATTTATAGAAAAATCAAGCCAAATATTAGCAATGCTAACAAAATTACAACAAAGCTTAAAAGGAAAAATAAATAATGAAAAACAATCATAACTCTTCACGCCTAGCACCTAGCACATCAAAGCGTATCGCTTTGATCACAGGCGTCACAGGACAAGATGGAAGTTATTTAGCTGAATTTTTGCTAAAAAAAGATTATATAGTTCATGGCATAGTAAGAAGAAGTTCACTTTTTAACACTGATAGGATAGATCATCTATATCAAGATCCCCATGTAGAGAATAGAAACTTCATCTTACACTATGGCGACATGACTGATAGCATGAATCTTACAAAAATCATTCAAGAAGTACAGCCAGATGAGATTTATAATCTTGCAGCTATGAGTCATGTACATGTGAGCTTTGAGACACCTGAATATGTAGCAAATGCTGATGGCATAGGTGCACTTAGGATACTTGAAGCTGTTAGGTTTCTAGGGCTTACTGAAAAAACAAAGATATATCAAGCTTCAACTAGTGAATTATATGGAAAAGTGCAAGAGATACCTCAAAGTGAAACAACTCCATTTTATCCAAGAAGCCCATATGCAGTAGCAAAGATGTATGCGTATTGGATAACTGTAAACTATAGAGAAGCTTACGGCATGTTTGCATGTAATGGAACACTGTTTAATCATGAGTCGCCAGTAAGAGGTGAGACATTTGTCACTAGAAAAATCACTCGCGCTGCTTCTAAGATAGCCTTAGGGCTTCAAGATAAGTTATATTTAGGAAATCTTGATGCTAAAAGAGACTGGGGACATGCAAAAGATTATGTAAAAATGATGTGGATGATTCTTCAAGCTCCCAAACCAGAAGACTGGGTGATAGCTACAGGCACAACAACACCAGTTAGAGAGTTTGTAAAACTAAGTTTTGCGTACGCAGGCATAAAGCTAAGATTTGAGGGTGAAGGTGTTGACGAAGTGGGAATTATAGAGAGTGTTAAGTGGGATGTGTTAAGTGCTAAGCTAGGAAAAGAGTGTAACGAACATAACACTACGCACCTAGCACCTAACACTATCGTGGTGTCAGTTGATCCACGATACTTCCGTCCAACAGAGGTAGATCTACTTATGGGAGATCCAAGTAAGGCAGAGAAAAAACTAGGATGGAATAGAGAGTATGAACTAAAAGATTTGGTTGAAGATATGATGAAGAGTGATTTAAAACTAATGACAAAAGATGTTTACCTAAAAGAGGGTGGATACAGAACAAACAGTTATTATGAGTAATAGGAGTTGATTATGGATGAGACTAGTGATAGTGAGTTTGAATATTTGCGGGAGAAGTTTTCCACCGCAAAGTTTGCAAAAGTAAGTCGAAGTATAAAGAAGATAAAAAATGAACAAAACAAGTAAAATATACATAGCAGGACATAGAGGGTTAGTTGGTTCAGCAATAGTTAAAAATTTACAATCAAAAGGCTATACAAATTTAGTGTATAAAACACATAAAGAGCTAGATTTAACTAATCAAAAAGCTGTAGAAGAGTTCTTTGAACAAGAAAAACCTGAGTTCGTATTTTTAGCTGCTGCAAAAGTTGGCGGAATAGTTGCTAACAACACTTACCGAGCAGACTTCATATACGAAAACCTACAAATCCAAAACAATGTAATCCACCAAAGCTATAAGCACAATGTGACAAAACTGCTTTTCTTAGGAAGTACTTGTATCTACCCAAAAGATGCTCCGCAACCTATGAGCGAAGACTCACTTTTGACAAGTCCACTAGAATACACAAACGAACCATATGCCATAGCAAAGATAGCTGGCATAAAGATGTGTGAGAGCTATAACATACAGTATGGTACAAACTTTATAAGTGTAATGCCTACAAACCTTTATGGACCAAATGACAACTTTGATCTAGAGACATCACATGTACTTCCGGCACTTCTTAGAAAAATGCATGAAGCAAAACTTAACAATGAGCCAAAAGTAGAGATTTGGGGAAGCGGAAAGCCAAGAAGAGAGTTTTTGTATAGTGAAGATATGGCAGATGCTTGTGTTTATCTGATGCAAACAATAGATTTTAAAGACATAATCGGAACCGATGCTTTAGCTTCCGTAAAGGACGAGGTTGAAACCTCGCTTCCGAAAGAAGTAATAAACACCCATATAAACATTGGAACTGGAGTTGACATAAGTATAAAAGAGTTGGCACTAACCATTAAAAATATAGTTGGCTACAAGGGTGAACTCTACTTCAATACAACTAAACCAGATGGCACGATGATAAAACTAACAGATCCATCAAAGCTAAACGCTTTAGGCTGGAGATTTCAAACTGAGCTAGAAGATGGCATAAAAGCTATGTATGAGTGGTATTTAAAACAAGAGGAACTAAAATGAAAATAGCAATAATGGGTGCTATGAAAGAGTGGAATCTTTTGAATTTTTGGAGAAGATGAGATGAATGAACTAACTTTAATTGACAATCAAACCATACAAGATAAAATTCATACTATTCGTGGTGTTCAAGTTATGATTGATAGGGATTTGGCATTTTTGTATGAAGTTGAAACAAAAGCTTTAAATCAAGCAGTCAAAAGAAATGAGTCTAGGTTTCCAGATGATTTTAGATTTCAACTTGATGATAATGAAAAAGATGAACTGGTAACAAATTGTGACCGCTTCAAAACATTGAAGCATTCAACTGTAAATCCTTATGCTTTTACAGAGCATGGAGTATCTATGCTCGCTTCTGTATTAAAAAGCGATATAGCTACAAAAGCTAGCTTGAATATCATTAGAACTTTTATAAATATGCGAAATTTTTTACAAAACAACGCTTCACTTTTCACAAGAATGGAAACTATAGAAAAAAGACAAGTATCTTATGAGATAAAAACAGACTCAAAAATAGATCTAGTCTTAAATGCATTAGAAGACAAAAATAAAACTCCAACCCAAGGCATATTCTACAACGGACAGATCTACGATGCTTACGCTTTCGTAAACGACCTTCTAAAGCTTGCCAAAAAAGATGTAACTCTTATAGATAACTACATAGACGACACTATCTTTACACTATGTAGTAAATATCCAAACATAAACTTTAAAATCTACACACATGCCATAAACAAACAACTAAAACTAGACTATGAAAAGTATAAAAAACAGTATAAAAATGTAGATCTACAAGAAACTAAAAACTTTCATGATAGGTTTCTAGTCATAGATAGTGGTGAGATCTACCATCTAGGAGCAAGTTTAAAAGACTTGGGAAATAAGATCTTTGCTTTTAGTAAGCTAAATGTAGATATAAACTCTTTTGAATTTTTGTAGAAACTAAAATGAAAAATAAAATCATAGTTCAAGAGCAAGAAATCAGCATAATAAAAGAAGATTATATATCGCTAACGGATATGGTGAAAAATATAGAAAATGGTCTTGTTCTTATAGAAAAATGGCTTAGAAATAAAAATACTATAGAGTTTTTAGGGATTTGGGAAGAGATTTATAATACTGATTTTAATTCCCCCGAATTCGAGGGAATTAAAAACGAAGCTGGGTTTAATCGTTTTTCGTTATCTGTAAAAATGTGGATAAATAAAACAAATGCTATAGGCATAATGGCAAAAGCAGGACGATATGGTGGAACTTATGCTCATAAAGATATTGCCTTTGAGTTTGCAAGCTGGATAAGTCCGAAGTTTAAACTTTATCTTATCAAAGAATTTCAAAGACTTAAAAATGATGAGATAGAAAAACAAAAACTTGGTTGGGATATAAAAAGAACATTGGTCAAGATGAATTATCATATCCATACAGATGCCATAAAGAACAATCTTATTCCTCAACACATAAGTAAAAATAAAATACCTTTTATATATGCAACAGAAGCAGATCTTTTAAATGTGGCACTTTTTGGACTAACTGCAAAACAATGGAGTGAGAGAAACCCTAAACTTGAAGGAAATATGCGAGACTATGCTACAGCTGAACAGCTAGTAGTTATGGCAAATCTTGAGAGTTTAAATGCTCAGCTTATCAAGCAAAATATACCTTTTGAAGATAGACTAGTAAGCCTAAATGAAGTAGCGATAGAACAGTTACAGTTACTGTTGAAGTATGAAACTAAAAAGTTAGGAAAATAACTTGATTCAAAATTTATATATTCAAAAATGATAAAAAATTTAAAGAAAAATATATTAGAAAAGGATAGCAATTAATGAAAAATACTACAAACAACACACCACAAACTACTAACTACAAGGGCAGAGTAGCACTAATCACAGGAATAACAGGACAAGATGGAAGTTATCTTGCTGAATTTTTACTAAAAAAAGGTTATATAGTTCATGGGATTAAGAGAAGAACTTCACTTTTTAATACAGATAGAATAGATCATCTTTATGAAGATCCTCATGTTGAAAATAGAAATCTAATTTTACACTATGGTGATATGACTGATTCTATGAATCTTACAAGAATCATTCAAGAGACTCAACCAGATGAGATATATAACCTTGCTGCTATGAGTCATGTTCATGTATCATTTGAAACACCTGAATATGTTGCAAATGCAGATGGTACAGGAACTCTTAGAATCCTTGAAGCTGTAAAACTTTTGGGATTAACGAAAAAAACAAAAATATATCAAGCAAGTACTAGTGAACTATATGGAAAAGTTCAAGAAACTCCTCAAAGTGAAACAACACCATTTTATCCACGAAGCCCATATGCAGTTGCTAAAATGTATGCATACTGGATAACTGTAAACTATAGAGAAGCTTATGGAATGTTTGCTTGTAATGGTATTTTATTTAACCATGAATCGCCAGTTAGAGGTGAGACATTTGTTACTAGAAAAATAACAAGAGCTGCAAGTAAAATTGCACTTGGGCTTCAAGATAAACTTTATCTTGGAAACCTTGATGCAAAAAGAGACTGGGGGCATGCAAAAGATTATGTAAGAATGATGTGGATGATTCTACAAGCAGACGAACCTGAGGATTGGGTAATAGCAACTGGGCAAACTACAACGGTAAGGGACTTTGTAAAATTTGCATTTGCATATGCAGGAATAAATCTTAGATTTGAAGGTAATGGAGTTGATGAAGTAGGGATTATTGATAGTGTTAAGTGGGATGTGCTAAGTTCTAAGTTAGAAAAAGAGTATAACGAACATAACACTCCACACCTAGCACCTAACACTATTGTTGTAGCAGTAGATCCAAGATACTTTAGACCAACAGAAGTTGATTTACTTTTAGGAGATCCTTCTAAAGCAGAGAAAAAACTAGGATGGAATAGAGAGTATAACTTACAAGACCTTGTAAATGATATGATGAAATCAGATTTAAAACTTATGACAAAAGATGTTTACCTAAAAGATGTTGGATATAAAACTATGAGTTACTATGAATAAAAATAGTAAAATTTATGTAGCAGGACATAGAGGGTTAGTTGGTTCTGCTATTGTAAAAAACTTAGAATCAAAAGGTTATACAAATATAATCACAAGAACTCATAAAGAACTTGATTTAATAAATCAAAAATCTGTAGAAGAGTTCTTTGAAAATGAAAAACCTGAGTATGTAATCTTAGCAGCTGCAAAAGTTGGTGGAATAGTTGCAAACAATACCTATAGAGCTGATTTTATTTATGAAAATTTACAAATTCAAAATAATGTAATTCATCAATCATATGTTCATAAAGTAAAAAAACTATTATTTCTTGGATCAACTTGTATCTACCCAAAAGAAGCTCCTCAACCTATGAGTGAAGATTCTTTACTAACAAGTCCACTAGAATATACTAATGAACCTTACGCAATTGCAAAAATAGCAGGGATAAAAATGTGTGAAAGCTACAATATCCAATATGGAACAAACTTTATATCTGTAATGCCTACAAATCTTTATGGACCAAATGATAACTTTGACCTAGAGAAATCTCATGTACTACCAGCCTTAGTGCGAAAAATATATTTAGCAAAACTTTTAAATGAAGAAAAATATGAAGAAGTAATCAAAGATTTAAATGTATCTACACTGGATGAAGCAAAAGAGTATTTATCAAAATTTGGAGTAAATGAAACCTCTGTAGAAATTTGGGGAACAGGAGAACCAAGAAGAGAGTTTTTATACTCTGAAGACATGGCAGATGCTTGTGTATTTTTACTTGAAAATAGAGATTTCAAAGATACATATGATAAAAATCAAAAAGAGATAATAAATACTCATATAAATATTGGAACAGGAAAAGATATAAGTATCAAAGAGTTAGCTTATTTAATAAAAGAGATAATTGGCTTTAAAGGTGAATTAGTTTTTAATATAGATAAGCCAGATGGAACAATGGTAAAGCTAACAGACCCAACTAAACTTCACTCTTTGGGTTGGAAACATAGAATAGAGCTTGAAGATGGTATAAAAAGTATTTATGATTGGTATAAAGAGGAAATAAATGATAGATAAAAACAGATTAACTCATTTAAAGCAGCTAGAAGCAGAATCAATGCATATTATGAAAGAGGTAGTTGCAGAGTTTGAAAATCCAGCTATGCTATATAGTGTTGGAAAAGATAGTTCTGTTATGTTACATCTTTTACAAAAAGCATTTTATCCAGCACCTCCTCCTCTACCTCTTGTGCATGTTGATACAAAGTGGAAATTTCAAGAGATGATAAAGTTTAGAGATAAAAGAGCAAAAGAGGTGGGAATGGAGCTAATAGTTTACTCAAACCCAAAAGGTGATGAGATGAATATATCTCCTTTTACTCATGGCTCTGCACTTCATACAGATATTATGAAAACAGAAGGTCTTAAGCAGATGCTTGATATCTATAAGTTTGATGCAGTATTTGGTGGAGCAAGACGTGATGAAGAGAAATCCAGAGCTAAAGAGAGAATCTACTCTTTTAGAGATAAAAATCATAGATGGGATCCAAAAAATCAAAGACCAGAACTATGGAATATATATAATGGAAGGCATCAAAAAGGTGAAAGCATAAGAGTATTCCCACTTTCAAATTGGACAGAACTTGATATTTGGCAATATATATATTTAGAACAAATTCCAATTCCTGATTTATACTTTGCAAAAGAGCGTGAAGTAGTAGAATATACGGGAACAAAAATCATGGTAGATGATGATAGAATGCCACAAAATTTAAAAAATAGATCAAAAAAAGAGATGGTTAGATTTAGAACTTTAGGTTGTTATCCTTTAACTGGAGCTGTAAGTTCTACTGCTTCGACACTTCCAGAAATTATTCAAGAAATGCTTATTTGTACAACAAGTGAAAGACAAGGAAGATTAATAGACAGTGACAGTGCTGCATCTATGGAGAAGAAAAAACAAGAAGGGTATTTTTAATATGTCACATCAATCAGATTTAATTACAACAGATATTGAAAAATATCTTAAAGATCATGAGAATAAAGAGATCCTTAGATTTATAACTTGTGGAAGTGTTGATGATGGTAAAAGTACCCTTATTGGAAGACTTTTATATGACTCAAAAATGATTTTTGAAGATCAACTATCTGCAATTGAAAAAGATAGTAAAAAACATGGAACAACTGGAGATAAAATAGATCTAGCTCTTTTAGTTGATGGACTTGCAAGTGAGAGAGAGCAGGGTATTACTATTGATGTTGCTTATAGATTTTTTAGTACCGATAAAAGAAAATTTATAATTGCAGACACTCCAGGTCACGAACAATATACTAGAAATATGGCAACAGGTGCTTCAACTGCTGATTTAGCAATTATTTTAGTAGATGCAAGAGCTGGAATTTTAACTCAAACAAAAAGACACTCATATATAGTTTCGCTTTTGGGAATAAAAAATATAGTTGTGGCTATTAATAAAATGGATTTAGTAGATTTTTCACAAGATATATTTAATCAAATAAAATCGGATTATGAAAAAATAGTTCCAAACTTACCAAATCATGAAGATTTAAACATTAAATATATTCCTATATCTGCATTAAATGGAGATAATATAATCTCTATTTCATCTAAATGCTCATGGTACAAAGAACAAACTTTGATGGAAATTTTAGATAATATAGAGATTCATAGTAAAGATTCAAACTCATTTAGATTTCCAGTTCAATATGTAATTAGACCTCATTTAAATTTTAGAGGCTTTAGCGGAACTGTTGTAAGCGGTGAAATATCTGTTGGAGACGATATTACAGTACTTCCTTCAAGAAAAATATCAAAAGTTAAATCAATAGTATCAAATGATATAAAAGATTTAAGACCAAAAAATAAAGATGAAGAAGTTGAGAGTATTCAAAAAGCTTTTGCACCAATGGCAACAACAATAACGCTTGAAGATGAGATAGATATAAGTCGTGGTGATATGATTGTAAAATCATCTGATATTCCAAAAGTATCAAATAATCTATCTGTAATGGTTGTTTGGATGGATGAAACTCCAATGGAACTAAATCAAAGTTATATTATAAAAAGAGCAACTTCTGTTATAAATGGAGCATTTGAGAATATAGAGTTTAAAAAAGATATAAACAGTTTTGAAGAAAAAAAAGTAGACTCTTTAGAGTTAAATGATATTGCAAAATGTACTATTAGTTTAGATAGAGAGATAGCTGTTGATCCATATTATAAAAATAGACACACAGGTAGTTTTATAATAATTGATAAATATTCAAATAATACTTTGGGTGCTGGTATGATTTTAGAATCGGCTATTTCTTCAACAAGTAAAAAAACAAAACAATATACAAAAGCTGAAATCGAGCTAAATAAATATATAAGAGAGAACTTCCCTGAATGGGAGTGTAAGGCTATATGAAACTTTTCATAGCAATAACACTTCTTATATTAATAGTCTTATTAATTCAAAACAAATATAGAGGCTCAATCCTTTTTACAGGATTAGCATCTATTTATTTTATTATTGATTTAATAAATTATGATGACTTTGTAAAAGGTTTTACAAACAACTCTTTACTTACCTTAGTTTTACTATTGCTTGTAGCTATAAGTCTAGAAAGAACAGTTTTAATTGATTATTTTTCTAAATTTATAATATCTAAAAGTTATAATAAAACATTTTTAAAGTTTGGTTTGATTGTTATGAGCACATCTGCTTTTGCAAATAATACAGCAGTAGTTGCAAGCTTAATGAGTACTATAAAAAATAATAAATTTCATACCCCTTCAAAACTTTTAATTCCTCTATCATATTTTGCAATATTAGGTGGAACATTAACATTAGTTGGAACTTCAACAAATCTTTTAGTAAATAGTTTTGTGGTGGCAAATGGGCATGAGAGTTTAAAAATATTTGATTTCTTTTATGTTGGATTTTTTATAGCCTTATTTGGATTTATTACTATATACTTCACAAAAAGTTTACTTCCTGATAATAAAAATTCTTCTAGTGATGATATTGAAAAACATCTAATAGAATTAAAAGTATCTACAAACAGTAAACTTATAGGAAAAAGTGTAAAAGATAATGACTTAAGAAATTTAGAGTATTTTTTCTTAGTTGAGATTATTAGAAAAAATAATAGTATTACTCCAGTAACTCCAAGTGAAATAATAGAAGAAAATGACAAATTAATATTTAGTGGAGATGTAAAACATATTGAAATATTAAGAAACTATGATGGCTTAATTTTTGTAGATAATATTAAAAATAGTGATATAAAAACTCTAAACTTAGTTGATGCAATAGCAACACCTCAATCATCCCTTGTTGGAAAAAGGGTAAAAGATGCAAACTTTAGATCAAAGTATGATGCTGCAATAGTATCTTTTAAAAGAGGAAGTGAATCTATACTTAAAATTGGTGAAGAGGTTATTCAAGCTGGAGATAGATTAATTCTTGCAGTGGGAAATGATTTTAAAAATAAAGAGAATATCTCTAAGAATTTTTATTTATTATCAGATATAGAAAAAAATCAAAAATATAGCACAAAACAAAGTATTTTTGTAATTCTAGGATTTATATCTATTATTTTAACTTCAGCATTAGGATATATCTCTTTATTTAAAGCATTGATTATTGCTTTAATAGTTTTACTATTTTCAAAATTATTAACAATAAATGATATAAAAAGAAATTTTCCTTTTGAGATATTTTTAATAATAGGTTCATCTATCGCTATTTCAAAAGTATTAGCAAACTCAGGTCTGGCAAATGATATTGCAACAGTTATAACAGCCTCTTTTGGAGTATATGGTGTATATGGAAGCTTTATAGGAATTTATTTGGTAACTATGATTTTAACAGAATTTATGTCAAATAACTCAGCAGCTGCTATAGTATTTCCAATAGCTTATTCAACAGCTATAGGTCTTGATGTGAGTATCTATCCATTTGTTTTTGCAGTTGCTTTTGGAGCAAGTGCAAGTTTTTTAATACCTCATGGGTATCAAACAAATTTGATGGTAACATCACTTGGAAGTTATAAAATAAAAGATTTTATAAAAGCTGGAATTCCACTATCTATTGTTTACTCACTAGTAGTAATAATAGCAACTCCAATATTTTTTAAGTTTTAAATACAAGGATAAAAATTGAATCAAAATGATAATAATATAGTTTGGCACAATCAAAGTATCACAAAAGAAAAAAGGCCTACTCTTTTAAACCAAAAACCTTGTATATTATGGTTTACAGGACTTAGTGGAAGTGGTAAATCAACTATTGCAAATGCTGTTGAGCTTGAGCTATTTAAAAGAGGAAGAAAAACTTATCTTTTAGATGGAGACAATGTAAGGCATGGGCTAAATAAAGATTTAGGTTTTAGTGAACAAGACAGGATAGAAAATATTAGAAGAATAGGTGAAGTTGCTAAACTATTTGTTGATAGTGGACTAATAGTGCTAACAGCTTTTATAAGTCCTTTTAAAAGTGATAGGCAAATTGCACGAAGTTTAGTAAAATACGATGAATTTATTGAAGTTTTTATTGATACTCCTCTTGAAGTTTGCGAACAAAGAGACCCAAAAGGTTTATATAAAAAAGCTAGAGATGGAGCTATAAAAAACTTTACAGGTATATCTTCTCCTTATGAAGCACCAGAAGAGCCACAAATTTATATAAAAACAGATGAGCACTCTATAGAAGAGTGTGTTGATATAGTAATAAATTACTTAATCAAATTTGGATATGTAAAAAACATACAATAAAAACTTTTATAAAATAGGAAATAAAATTTGATAGAAAAAGTAAACATAGAAGAGTTAAAAAAAATAGCTTTAAAAGCTGGTGAAGCTATTATGCAAATATATAATAAAGATTTTAGTGTAGATTATAAAGATGATAAATCACCTTTAACAGAAGCTGATTTAAAATCAAATGAGATTATCTGTACAAATTTACAAAAACTATATTCAAATATACCAATAATGAGTGAAGAAAACAAACAAGTTTCATATGATATAAGAAAAGATTGGGAATATTACTTTTGTGTAGATCCAATAGATGGAACGAAAGAGTTTATTAAAAAAAATGGTGAGTTTACAGTGAATATTGCATTAATACAAAAAGATACTCCAGTTTTAGGAGTTGTATATGCTCCAGCCTTAAATGAACTATATTGGGCAGATGGAAAAAACTCTTATAAAAATATGAATAAATTACCGTTAAATATAAATCAAACCCCAAAAGAAAAACTATTTGTAGTTGCAAGTAAATCTCACTTGTCACCTGAGACACAAGAGTTTATAGATAAACTTGATTCAAAAGAGATAGAGCAAATATCAAAAGGCTCATCTTTGAAGCTTTGTATGGTAGCAGAGGGAATCGCAGATATTTACCCAAGACTTGCAGCTACTATGGAGTGGGATACAGCAGCAGCTGATGCAATTGTAAGATGTGCTGGAAAAATGACATATCAATATAAAAATGATGAACCTCTTGTTTATAATAAAGAAAATTTATTGAATCCTTGGTTCGTGGTTAGATAATTTAAAATATGAAAGTATTTAAATAAATGAAAATTAAACAACCAAGTAGAAAAAAAGCTTTTTTGACTCAAGCAATGGGTGGATATATCCTCACGGCTATAGCTATTGTCAAGGGATTATTGCTTCTTCCTATATACTTCAAATTTATCTCTTATGAGATGTATGGATACTGGATAACAATAGGAGGTATCCTAGCACTACTTAGTATTATAAATTTTGGTATAGGCACTATGGTTACTCAAAGAGTTTCAAAAGCGTATGCTCAAAAAGATTTTGAAGCGGTTGGGGATTATTTTATCAATAGTTTATTGATTTACTTTTTTATAGCAATAGTTTTTTTGGGAGTAGGGTTTCTACTCTCCCATTGGTTACAAAATATGCTAGAAGTTTCTAGTGAACAATTGCAACTTTTGAAAACGGTGTTTTATTTAGCATTGCTAACTATGTTGTTTTCTTTTTTTTCTAATGCTTTTAGAGGTTTTTCTCAAGCGTTGCTCAAACCTTTATTTGGTGTGTATGTAATGGTTGGGGCAAATTTTAGTGGTATTGGCTTAGTATTGTTTTTCCTTTATAATGATTTTGGATTGTTATCTTTACCTATTAGCTTACTTATAACTGAGATTATTATTACTGTTTTATGTGGGATATATGTATTAGTATTGTATAAACAGTTTGATATAAAATCAAAAATAAATACTAAAATAATAAAAGAGTATTTTACTTTTAGTCCTCATCTATTAAAACTAGTAGTTGGAAATAAATTACTTGAAAATTCTCATCCTATAATTATTACTTCATTTTTAGGAGCAGAGATAACTACAGCATATGATGTGACTAGAAAAGTTATAGATATTATTTTAAAGATGCTTAATGTTTTGAATGCCTCTTTGTTATCTCCTTTTTCACATCTTGTAGGCGAAGAAAATACTACACTTATTAAACGAACTACTATCAAGATAGTATTGTTTAGTTTTCTGGTTGGGATTATAGGTTATAGTGCATATATTACTACAAATAGTTTGTTTGTAAGTTTATGGATAGGTCAAGATATTGTTTTAAGTCAAAGCGTTATTTTGCTATTGGGCTTAAGTGCTTTTATGTTTAGTATGAACCGACTTTTTAGAAGTTTGCTGTTTGGGTTTGATGAGCTAAAGTTTGCTACAAATTCAGTTCTAATGGAAGCTTTATCCTATGTGGTATTATCATCTATATTTATAGGTATATTTGGTATTATTACTGTTCCATTTATATTTTTGATAGTGAGTGGTTTCTTTGCTATAAGATTATGGAACAAACTAGCTACCATAGCTGATATAGAAGTTTCTATAAGTAAAGTTATGAAATATTTATTGATGGTTTGTATGACTTTAGTTTTAGTTTTTTCAATGCAAAATATTTTAACTGAAATAAGCTGGGTAATGTTTGTGTTAAAAGTTGGTATAACTATTTTAGGAATTATGATTATAGAATTGCTATTTAACTATAAGTATTTTAAGAAAAAGGAAATAAAATTTGGAAAATAAAGAAGATTTATATGTAATAGGATTTCCAAAGTCTGGTAATACATGGTTAGCTAGATTGTTATCTGATATTACAAATTCAAAAATATATGTAGAGTCAGATAATGATAAAATAAATAACTCAGAAAATAGTGATGACAAAAATGGAAACTATGTAATACATAAAATTCATGTGATAAATGACTTAGATAAAGTTTTAAAATCTAAAAAAGTGTATATTGTAAGAGATCCTAGAGCAGTTATAGTCTCTGGCTTTTTTCATAATTATAGGAATATAAGTGAAGAAAGAATAAAGAGTAACATTATTTACAAACTTTTATTTGATTTAGAAATACAAAATCTAAGTAAAAGTTGGAATAAAACATTAGCTCATTTTAAAAATCTTTTTTTAATTCGTCTTAAAGGTAATTTTTTATTTTTTCCAAAAGTAAATAGTTGGAGTAGTCATGTAAAGCATTGGACTCATTTTAATGATGTTGTTATTGTTCGATATGAAGATTTACTTGATAATACTTTTATGGAATTAAAAAGAATTCTTGATGAATTAAATATTATTTATAATAATGAAGAACTTATAAAAGTTATAGAAAATCAAAGTTTTTCAAAAAAGAAAAAAGAATTTCTTGAAAAAGGCGATACAGAAAATGCAAAATTTCTTAGAAGCGGAGATAAGGAAAGTTGGCGAAAACTTTTAACTCACAAATTACAAAAGAAGATAGAGATATCACATAAAGAGATGATGAAAAAGTTTGGTTATCAAACAGAAACTATAGATTAAGGAATTTATATGAGAAAGATATTAAAATTGATGAAAAAACTAGCTATGAGATTTGATGTCAGTTTTCAAATTGGAAGATTAACTTCAAAAGAAGAATTGCAAAAATTTATAAATCAATTAAAACCAGTGAAAACTGATAAACAATTAATTCGTCTTGGTTCTGTAAAAGATGGTGGATATTTAGTTCCAGATGATTTAGAAGGGATTGAAGCACTTTTTTCTCCTGGGGTAGGAATGAAACAAGATTTTGATTTAGAATGTGCAGATAAAGGTATTAAGGTTTTTATGTCTGATGCCTCTGTAAATGGACCAAAAGAAAATCATGAATTATTTCACTTTCAAAAAAAGTTTATCGGTGCAGTGGATAACGATGAATATATGACCATAGAAAGTTGGATGGATAGTGCTGATATATCCTCTAGTTCTGATTTAATTCTCCAAATGGATATAGAAGGGTATGAGTATGAAACAATTTATAGCATACCTATAGAAAAACTGAAAAGGTTTAGATTGATTATTATTGAGTTTCATCAGATGGAGATGCTTTGGAACAAGTATTATTTTGAAAAGTTTAAAAATGCATTCTTAAAATTAATACAAACACATCATGTTGTACATATCCATCCAAATAACTGTTGTGAGCCGATTGAAAAAGATGGGATATCTATTCCTCCTGTGATGGAGTTTACTTTTATAAGAAAAGATAGGGTAAAAACAGATGGTTATGTCAAAACCTTTCCGCATCCTTTGGATGCAGATTGTGCCAAGAAAGAGCCTTTTTATTTACCAAAATGTTGGTATGAAAATTAAAAAACATAAGAGAAATACATGATAAAGAAACTTGTTAAAAAAATTTATTTTTTCATACTACAGAAAAAGAACAATCTTACTGTAGATAGTGAAGATTGTTCTCTTAAAACAAAATTTGGAACAAATATTGAAATTGGAAAAAATACTTTTGTAGATAGAAACTGTAATATTGGTTCATATACATACATTGGTAAAAACTGTAATATAACAAAAGCAACTATTGGAAGATATTGCTCAATTGCCAATAATGTTTCTATAGGTCAAGGAGAACATGATCTAACTAAAATATCTACAAGTTCGGTTTTTTATGATTCTAGCTATGAAGAGTTAACTAAAAAAGAGTGCGAGATAGGTAATGATGTTTGGATAGGCACAGACTGTGTTATCCTTAGAGGCGTTAAAGTTGGCGATGGTGCAGTAATAGGAGCCAATTCAGTTGTAACAAAAGATATTCCTCCCTTTGCTATTGTAGTTGGTTCTCCTGCTAAAATAATAAGGTATAGATTTGAAATTAAAATGATTGATAAAATCATAGATTCTAAATGGTGGGAAGAAGACTTAGCTAGTGCTAAAATAAAGATAAAGGAACTGGAAAGTGAATAAATTAATTGATTTTATCCATGTAGGGGACTATAAAACAGGAACTTCTTGGTTGCAAGAGGTTGTATTTCCTTTTCATCATGAAATTCAATATCTTGGTGACCATTTTGAAAAAAGAGAGTTACAAGAAGTATTAAGAGAATTAGTTGATATTCGTGATTTAGACTTTGATGCTGAAAGTTTGAGAAAAAAATTTGAACAAAACTTTACAAAAGAAGATAGTAAAGTTATTGGAATATCAAGAGAAGCACTGTCTCAAAGCAATTATATCACCGGAGAACACGCAAAACGAAATGCACAAAGATTAAAAGAAGTTTTTGGCGATGTTAAAATCATCTATGTGATAAGAGAACAAATATCTATGTTGGGTTCTATATATAGTCAATATCTTAAAATGGGTGGTACAAGAAGTTTTAATGATTGGTTTTTAGACCCTATTGAGTGTAAAGGGATTATAGAGAGATTGAAGTATGACAAAAACATAGCTATGTATCAAGAAGTTTTTGGAAAAGAAAATATAAAAGTTCTTTTATTTGAAGAGCTTCGAGCTAATAAAAATAGCTTTTTAACAAAGTTATATAGTTTTATAGGTTGTCAAGATACCAGCTTCCAGCCTATTGAAAGTAAAAAAGAAGTGAACACAAGTTTAACTACTCATGGAGCATTAGTTTCTAAAGTCCTGCATAGACTATTTAGAAATAGTTACCATAATTATCGCTCAACTTTTTTAGGTATAGATAAACTTATCTATTTTTTCTTACCACAAAAAATAATTGATAAAAGAGATGAACTTTCTCAAGGGTATGTACTACCTAATTATGGAGAACTAGATAAAAAGCAAAGAGTATTATATTCTATTAATATGGGAATAATGGGAAAACTAACAAAGTTTTGTGAAAAAATAAAAACAGGAAAAAAAATAAAAGTACCAAGTGAGATAGCTGAAAAGATATTGCCTCTGTTTAAAGAGAGCAATCAAAAGTTAAAAGATAAATATCATTTAGATGTAGATAAGTATGGGTGGAGTTTATGAAAATAGGTTTATGGAGTCAGAGTTCTAGTCTTTTTGATTATAAAAATAATCGTGATGGATATACCTATAGATGGTTTGCTTTATTAGAAAAGTTTAGAAACAAAAATATACTTTTAAATACTTTTCAGTCATGTGATGAAACAAAACAGTTTGATATTTTAATTGAAAATGGTATTCAAGGGTGTAGTCATAATAAAAAATATTTGCTTATTATAGAAAGTCCGCATGTGAGACCTCAAGATTGGAATAAAAATAAACATAAAGAGTATCAAAAAGTATTTTGTTGGGATGATGAACTAGTAGATGATAAAAAGTACCTTAAATTGAACTATGCTTTTGATATACCAAAAACTATTCCGAAACAATTTGATGGTAAAAAACTTTGTTGTACTATAGCAGGAAATAAGTCTGCTAATCATCCAGATGAGCTATATACAAAAAGAGTAGAGTTTATAAGATGGTTTGAAAAGTATTATCCAAATGAATTTGATTTGTATGGTACGAGTTGGGATCAGTATAGATTTGGACATAGCTTTTTGGGAAAGGTGCTAAACAAGATAAAGCCACTTAGAAAAAAGAACCTTTTTCCATCATATAAAGGTATGGTTGATTCTAAGTTTGAAACGATGAAAAACTATAAGTTTTCTATTTGCTATGAAAACATAAAAGACCAAAGCGGATATATCACAGAAAAGATATTTGATAGTTTCTTTGCTGGGTGTGTGCCAATATATTGGGGTGCTAAAAATATTACAGAGCATATTCCCAAAGAATGTTTTATCGATAAAAGAGAGTTTGATAGTTTTGAAGAGATTTATCAGTTTTTGAAAAACATGGATGAGAAAACTTATATGAGTTATCTGGAAGCTATCGAAGAGTTTTTAAACAGTTCAAAAGCAGATCCATTTCGGGCGGAGAGATTTGCTGATACGATAGTGGGTGAGATTATGAAAGATTTGGAGGGGTAATATGTTTTTTCCAGAAAGAATAAAAAGTATAAAGAAAACTGATAAGGTACTCGAAGTAGGACCTGGAAATACTCCCTTTTATAGGTCTGATGTATTGCTTGAAAAAATATTTGAAGATGAAAATGAAGCATTTATGCAAGCTGGTGCTACACAAAAAAAAGATTTGAAAAAAGAGATTGTTTATTATAAAGAGGATGTTTTTCCTTTCAAAGATGATGAATTTGACTATGTGATATGTTCACATGTATTGGAGCATATCCCTACTGAACAAATTCCTTTATTTATAACTGAGTTAAACAGGGTTGCAAGAAAGGGTTATATTGAAATTCCTTTGTATAACTTTGAACTTATAGCAAATTTAAAATATCATGTAAATATAGTGTATATCGACAACTTGCAGATGGTTCATTTTTTATCCAAAGAGAGTGTGGATTTTTCAAATGAGCTTTATAAAAGTTTTCAAGATAGTATGCTCAATATTGGGTTTAATGGTGATGTAATTCCTTTAAATTTAGAGCTATTTGGAAATGGTTTCGAGTATGAAAAAGAAATCAGATACAAAGTACATAATGACTTTGTATCATTTTATGAAGTTATACAGTCTGAAATTGAGCCAAAAAAAGTTCAGTGGTCTAAGGATTGTAAATATTATTTGAAAAAAATTGCCTATCAATTTAAATCAAATATTATCAAACAAAAAATCTATAATAAATTAAGAATCGTAATATGATAATAGTTAAAATAATAGGTGGACTTGGAAATCAGATGTTTCAATATGCTTATGCAAAGTCTTTGGAGCAAAAAGGGCATGAGGTTAAAATAGATATTTCAGCTTTTGAAACTTATAAGCTTCATGGTGGGTATCAGCTTGATAAATATAATATTGACTTAAATTCTTCAACAAAAGATGAAAATGATAAATTTTATAAAAATACTTTTTTTTATAAAGTATTAAGAAGATTTGGAATGGATTTCTCAAGACGAATTAAAGAAAAAAGCTTACTTTTTGATAAGAAGCTTTTAGAAATTGATGACAACAGTTATCTAGATGGATATTTTCAATGTGAAAAATATTTTAAAGATATTAGAGAGATTATTTTAAAACAATTTACTATAAATCAAGATATTTCAAATTATACAAAAGAGATAAAAAATAAAATACAAAATTTTCAAAATAGTTGTTCTTTACACATAAGAAGGGGTGATTTTGTAAATAGTACAAATATAAATATTCATGGAGCTTGTGATATTGAATATTATAAAAAAGCTATGAAATACTTGGAAGAAAAAGTTGAAAATATAAACTATTTTATTTTTTCTGATGATATAGAATGGGTAAAAGAAAACTTAGCTATACAAAATGCTATTTATATAGATAGTAAAGAAAAAAGAATACCTCATGAAGATATTTATCTTATGAGTTTATGCAAGAATAATATTATCGCAAATAGTAGTTTTAGTTGGTGGGGTGCATGGTTAAATCAAAATGAAAAGAAAATGGTAATAGCTCCTAAAAGATGGTTTGCAGATGATAAATTAGAAAGTCAAAGTAAAGATATAGTTTGTGAGAGTTGGATAAGGATATAGCATGGTAGTAGGTACTGGTTTATTAGCAAAAGCTTTTTTAGAGTACGAAAATGATGATAATATAATTGTTTTTGCTTCAGGAGTTTCAAACTCAAAAGAGATTTCTAGAGAAGAATTTGATAGAGAAAAATTATTATTAAACGATTATTTAGAAAAGTATGGAAAAAATAAACATTTTATATATTTTAGTACTTGTTCTGTATATGATACTTATTTTGAAAGAAGTGAATATACAAAACATAAGATAAATATGGAAAAAATAATTATTGAAAAAGCATTGAGATATAATATTTTTAGACTACCGCAAGTTTTAGGAAAAAATAATAAAAATCAACTAATAGGTTTTTTGTATGAATCAATAAAGATGGAAAAATCTTTTGAGCTTTTTGATATAGAAAGAAATATTATCGATATACAAGATGTATTTATTGTTATTGATAAAATTTTAAAAGAAAATATTTTTAAAAATCAGATAATAAATATTGCAAATTCTAAAAATATAAAAGTATTAGATTTAGTAGGTATATTAGAAAATATAATTGATAAAAAAGCTAAATATAATATTATAAAAAAGAGTGGAGAGTTTAAAATAGATGTAAAAGATATTGAATCAATAATTTCAGATTTAGGTATTTTTGAAAAAAATTATTTACAAAATAGGATAAAAAAATATTATGAATGAACTAATAAGTGTAATACTTCCAGTGTATAATGGAGAAAAATATTTAAAAGAATCAATAGAGAGTATTTTGAACCAAACATATACAAACTTTGAATTTATAATTATTAATGATGGCTCAAAAGATAGTAGTTTAGAAATTATTAAAGAATATGAAAAAGAAGATGAAAGAATAATAGTTATAAGTAGAGAAAATAAAGGGCTTATTGCAACTTTAAATGAGGGAATAGAAAAGGCTAAAGGTAAATATATAGCAAGAATGGATCAAGATGATATTAGTTTACCCAATAGGTTTGAAGAGCAATTAAAAATAATGGAAAATGATAAAGAGATTGTTGTTTGTGGAAGTTGGGTAAATGTTTTTGGAGAAAATAGAAAAGAAAAAATATTTAAATATTTTCAATACGATAAAGAAATAAAAGCAAATCTTATTATGTCTTGTTGTTTTGCTCATCCATCTGTGATGATGAGACGAGATGCTTTTTTAGATAATAATATTTGGTATGATGAGAATTTTAAAAATGCGGAAGATTATCATCTTTGGACTAAACTAGCAAGAGTTGGAAAGTTTTATAATATTCCTAAAGTACTGTTAAATTATAGATTCTTGGAAACAAGCATTACAAGAGTGGCAGAAAAAGAGGTTGAAAAAAGATATCAAGTAGTTAAAAATATTTTTCAAGAAGCTTTAAATATTCTTGATACAAACTTAAGTGAAGATGAGAAAAAATTACATTTTATAATATCTGACAATATGCGAACAAATGCAAATAAAGTTTTACTGAGTGATTTGAAAAATTACTTCAAAAAGATAGTAAAAGCAAATGATAGATTGAAAAAAGTAGATTCTAGTTCTTTGCATAGAGTTTTAGGTAGAAGATGGTTATATAATTTTATTTGCCATAAAGAGTTTAATGCTATATTTAGTAGCTATTTTTGGTTTGGTTTAATTAGCGTGATTAAAAGAAAGTCTTAAATGTTTTTTTCAATAGTTATACCTTTATACAATAAAAATTATTCTATACAAAGATGTATAGATTCAGTTTTAAATCAATCTTATACAAATTTTGAAATTATTGTTGTAAATGATGGCTCTATAGATAATTCAGTTCAAATATTAAAAAGTACATATAAAGAACAGTTAGAGAGTAAAAAAATTTTATTAATAGAGCAAAAAAATCAAGGAGTTTCTGTAGCTAGAAATGTTGGAATATCAAATTCAAAATCTAATTATATTTGTTTTTTAGATGCCGATGATGAGTGGAAAAGAGATTTTTTATTTAAAATTTCAAGACTTATATCAGATTTTCCAGAAGCTTCAATGTACTGTTTAGCTCATGAAGTATCAAAAAACAATTCAATACCAACAAAAAAGAAACAAGCTTTTGAAGAAAACTTTAGAGGATATGTTGAAGATTTCTTTTTATCTTCATCAATCAGCGATGTAGCAAACAGTTCTAAAGTTTGTGTAAAAAAAGAAGCTTTACTTGAAACTGGTGGATTTCCTATAGGGATTACTACTGGAGAGGATTTATATATTTGGATATTGATAGCCTTAAAAAACAGAGTTGCTTATGAAGTATCTTATGAAGTAATAGTTCATCAACAAACTGACAATTCTAGAATATCTAGAAAAAATTCTGTTCCCTATCCATTTATATATTTTTCACAAAATAAAAATATAGAATTGACAAAATCGTTAAAAAAATATCTATTTTTAATTTTTTATAAACATTTTTTATCTTCACTTTTAAGATTTAAATTTAAAGAAGCTTATTTGAGATTATATTATTATGCAAAAATTTTATATAAGGATTTCTTTTGTTGACATACTATTTTTCATTTTTTACTATATTTTTGTCAAATCTTATAAATTTAAAATTAGCAAAAGATTCTAAGTTTTTCATATATAGTCTTTTTGGATTTTTTCTTATTTTTTTTATAGGTTTTAGACA
>Ga0265293_10002583_pt1 | contig 35773 bp, 33 predicted proteins | sample Munlanlewell138R_FD_192505 | JGI IMG/M metagenome (GOLD analysis project Ga0265293, IMG submission 192505) | Leachate microbial communities from a municipal landfill in Southern Ontario, Canada - Leachate well 138R | ecosystem: Engineered > Solid waste > Landfill > Unclassified | place: Canada... | reverse complement strand
CACCTTTTCGTCTAATTCGGGGTCAAGGACGTGACCCCAGAGGATGGTTGCCTTGGGATCGGCGGCTTCGGTTACCACCTGCGCAGCCTCCTGGATTTCGTGGATGCCCAGGTTCGGTCCCCCGGTGACGTTGAAGAGCACCCCTCGCGCTCCGGTAATAGGGCCATCCATCAGGGGACTGTTTATGGCGACATGCGCCGCCTTTGAAGCCCTGTCGTCCCCCTTAGCCTCGCCAATTCCCATTATGGCCGTTCCAGCATCCATCATGATGGTTCTTACGTCGGCGAAATCTACATTGACCAGGCCTGGACGGAGGATAAGATCCGTGACACCTTGAACGGCTTGCCTCAGCACATCATCGGCGAGCCTGAAAGCATCGAGGAGGGTCGTCTCCTTTTGGGTGATCTCCAGTAGCCGGTCATTCGGTATTACGATGAGGGCATCCACGTTGCCGCGAAGATTCTCAATACCCTCCAGGGCCTGCGTTATCCTCCTATGGCCCTCGAAAAGAAAGGGTTTAGTCGCCACGGCCACGACAAGGGTCCCGTTTTCTTTCGCGGCCTGGGCAATTATCGGCGAGGCACCGGTACCGGTCCCACCACCCATTCCGGCCGTAAGGAAAATCATATCAGCCCCGTTCAGCGCCTCCCTGATCTCATCGATGGACTCTTCAGCAGATCTCATGCCGATCTCGGGGTCCGCTCCAGCGCCAAGACCCTTGGTCAATTCCCTTCCCAGCACGATCTTTACGTCGGCTTCGGAGAGGCTAAGGTGAGCGATATCAGTATTGGCGGCGATGAATTCCACGCCGGTCACTCCGCTCCGGACAATGTGGTTGAGGGCATTGCCACCGCCTCCACCGACTCCGATAACCTTGATCACTTCGCGTAACTGCGACTGTGAACCTTCGATCTCAAAGAGCTCTGCCATCCGAGTAACCTCCACGATAAACGGATTAGAACAGTTCCTTGAAGGCATTCTTCAAGGCATCGAAAAACCTGGCCATTTGAGACTTACCTTCACTTCTCTTTATTTCCGCTTCCCCTTTCTTGTGGTTCGAGACCATGATTTCCCCAGTCCGCTCCAGGCCCCAGGCAATACCTAACCCCAAGGAACCCGGTTTAAGAAGGTTTTCGGGGTAGTCCCTCGTTTCCAGGAGGTAATTAGCGATCCCCACCGTGGAGGAAAACTCGCATCCCCTTGCATGGAGAGGGAGGCTCGATTCTTTGACGGGCACGCCTAGCCTGACCGGTATTTCAAAACTCTCGGAGGCGAGATCGATGAACCCTGGGGATTCTGCAACGCCACCTGAAAAAACGATGGTCTGAAGCGATCCTTCGCATTCGAACTCTTCAATTTTGGGGACTATGAATCTGAAGAAGATCTCCTCGATTCTCGGCGACACTATATCGAGAACATTCCGGACGGTCACCACAAAGGGCTCCCCACCCATTTCGAATTCAAGTTCATCATGTAAATCCTCAGGGGCTTCGGAAAGGGATACCTCGCGCTTTAAGTATTCGGCCTTTGATGCCGGTATCGAGAGCAATTCCGCGACATCCTGGGTAACCAGATCCCCTCCGACCGGGAAAACCGCCATTCCCCTGACAAGTCCCTCCCTGGCGTAGGTCACGGTGGAGGTACCCGCCCCGATATCAACAACCACGGCTCCGCCTTCAATCTCTTCTTCGCTGAGAGAGCCAAAAGCGGAAGCGATCGATTTATGTACCACTCCTAGTACGTTCAATCCGGCTTTCTCGGCACAACTTATAGATTTCCGGACTTCTTCCTCGGCAAGACCGATGAAGAGGACCTCGACGGCCAATTCTGATCCTAAAAGTCCTGTCGGGTCCTTCATGGAAGAACCAGAGTCAACGGAGAAGGTAAGCGGAATCGCGTGAAGCAAAAGGTCCTGAGTACTCTCTCGGGCAGCCTTCAACACTTCCTTGAGGATATCCTTTATATCCTTGCCGGTGACAGTTCTTTCGGGTTCCCCTTCCTCTCTCAAGGAGAACTTGTGTCCCATAACAAAAGAAAAGGCCGACGAAGGCCCTATCGAAAGGAACGTATCTCTGACGTTTAGATCGTAAGCCTTTTCTACCTCGTCTACGGCTTTCCTGATGGATTCGACCACCAGATCGCCGTTCCGAACCTCGCCCCGGGAGATCCCCCTTGATCTTGAGGAACCTATGGCGATAACCTGTGCTTCCTGTGAGAGGGGATCCGTTTCGGTCACAATCAGTGAGATCTTCCTGCTACCGATATCAAGACCCGACCATATGATGGGTTCTACCTTCCCTCTCCTCATGGGCGAACCTCCAGACCAAATGAAATCAGGGAATGACCCTGACCAGGATCTTTCCGGAATAGGTTGTATCCACTAGCAGGTTCTTGCCACTTGAACCGGTTTGCGAAAGTATATCATTTACCGCTTCGAGCAGCGGCGGCCAAAGACCGGGGGATTCACCAAGGAGAATTCTTACACATCCCTCGCCGGTTCTTTCGAGTATCTCGACGGTTCTTCTACCCTCGCCCCTGTTGACGGTGATAGTGGAAATCCTTTTGTAAAAACCTGCCCTTTCCAGCGCCTCTTTCCAGGACTCGATCTCGTTGCAGGGTATCACCGAATCCTTGACGGAGTTTTCAATATCCGTACCGGACGGAATGGGGTCTGGCAAGCCCGGACCCCATACAAGGACTGCCCTCTCTCTCGCCGACTGTTGGGAAATGATGCTGTTCATAGAGTGATGGATCGACCACATCCTGCCCTCCCTGGCGAGGAACCACTCTCCCCCGGACCAGAAGACCATGAACCAGGGCTCGAGAGGTGTAACCTCCACATCGAAGGCACCAAGACCTGTTTGGGTAATATACATATCGACGGGTGCCTCCGCCATGATTGATTTTTCAATGGTTCCCCGTTTTAACGAAAGTAAGGGCCAGAATCGATGTGACATCGGTTCGATGCGCTTCCAGAAATAATCATCTGAAACAAGGGCAAGGGAACCGAAGGAGACCGACCTGAGACGTAAGAACTGGAATCGTTCTTCCGTACAGTATAGCATCCCTGAAAGGAAAACAAGAAACAGGGCAAACCTAACCGCCGACTTCCTCATGGGGGAACTCACCCATAATACAAAGCTCCAACTCAAGGAGGATTCCCGTCTCCTGGTAAACTCTTTCCCTGCAGATGGAGATCAACCTGATAATATCTTTGGAACTGGCCGATCCTTTATTCATGATAAAATTGGCGTGTCTTTCCGATACCTCCGCATCCCCCTCCCTGAGCCCCTTGCACCCGGCATCGTCCAGGAGTTTTCCGGCGAACCCTGTTCCGGGGTTTTTAAAGAGGCACCCTGCCGTCCTGACACCCCTGGGTTGTCCCGCCCTTTTGTAAAAGTACTTTCTGGCGGCTTGTGCCACATCGGCAGTATTCTCCTTCACGAGGACCAACCTGCAGGCGACGATAGCCTTATTTTTCTCCAGGAGGTTGGAAAAACGATAGGAAAAACGAAGGTCTCCACCCTTTTTCCATTGGGTAAGGCCGTTTTTATTTATCAGCAGCACCGATTCAACAAGATCACCAAGGGCCCTTCCTTCAACTCCGGCGTTTCCGCGAAGGGCGCCCCCGACGCTCCCGGGTATACCGGCGACAAATTCCAGCCCTCCCCATCCCCTTTCTATCGAAAGCGCCAGAAGGGCAGCCAGGGTAACGCCCGCTTCCGCTTCAATCAGCACCGAGTCACTCTTTTCTTCCCACATGACTCCGTTCAGGCCGCCCGTCTGAATGGTGATGCCCCGAAGGCCTTCATCGGAGATGAGTACGTTGCTGCCCCCTCCCAGGAACCAGGCGGGGATTCCTTCCTCAACGCTAAAATCGAGGACCGCCGACAGCTCATGGCGAGTTGCAGGCCTGGCAAGGCACTCAGCGGGCCCCCCCACTCCGAGGGTCGTAAGATCTTTCAGAGGATTATCAAAGGAACAAAAGGGAAGGATATTCCGGTTAAGCCTTGACCGCCATCGCATCGAGGTTAACGCCTTTCCCTTCAAGGCGCCGCTGAATCTTCTCCCCCACAATGGAAACGTCGCCCGCGCCGATGGTAGCGATAACATCGCCCTCAATTACACTGGCGGAGATCTTGGCCAAAACTTCTTCCATATCGCTGCAGAAGTCAAAACCCTTGTGTCCTTTTTGCTTCAGAATATCTCCTATCAGCGTAGAAGAGACGCCTTCGATAGGCATTTCATCGGCGGGAAAAACGGGCAGGAGAAATACTCCATCGGACAGGGAGAGCACCTCGGCGAATTCTCTGTACATCGCAGCGGTCCTCGTAAAACGATGGGGCTGAAAAACGGTCATGAGCCTTCTTTCGGGGAACATCTTTCTCAGGGTACCCAGGGTGGCGGCAATCTCCCTGGGGTGATGGCCGTAATCATCAAAAATATCTACATCGAGGGAGGGAACGGACCCCATGTGCTGCAAGCGTCTTTTAGCTCCCTTGAAGGTCCTCAGCGCCTGGGAGGCCGCTTCGAGGGGAACCCCTATCGCGGCGGCGGCGGCACAAGCCGCAAGCGAATTAAGAACGTTATGTTCGCCGGAGATCTGGAGTGATATCTCGAGGGCTGGCGTGCCACCCCTGCTAAGGGTATAGGTAACCCCTCCGCCCCTGTTGTGCCTGACATCCTGGGCACCCCAGTCCCACCGGGCCCCCCACCCGTAGGTGAGATGCTTTCCGTTTATTCTGTTCTGCAGGAGAGCGGACAGCCCCCTGTCTTCTCCGCAGACAATGGCGGTCCCTTCGGGCTCCCTGTTGCCGAGGAACCTTTCGTAGGCCTCAAGAACGGAATTGAAATTGGGGTAATAATCGACATGATCCCAATCGGCATTGGTCACAATTGCCACATGGGAGCGAAACAGTTCGAAGGACCCATCGCTTTCGTCGAGCTCGGCGACCATGTGTGCGCCCTGTCCCAGCTTAGCGTTCCCTCCAATGTCACAAAGCTCCCCTCCAATGGCGACCGTGGGGTCAAGCCCGGCGTTCTCCAGGATCAGGCCAATCATGGAGGCTGTCGTCGTTTTGCCGTGAGTTCCGGCCACGCCGATACCCTTTCTCATGTTGAAGAGCCAGCTGAGCACCTCCGCTCTTTTAAATATCCGGATACCTCTTCTGGCTGCCTCGGTTAATTCTTCCGTCTCCAGGGGTATGGCACTGCTGAATACCAGGGCATCGGGGTTGAATCGGTCAAGATGGCTCTTATCGTGGCCCAGAACGAATTCAATGCCGTTGGGGGATATCTTGTTTATATAATAGGTATGTGAAACATCGCATCCGGAAATTGTCATTCCCATCTGGCGTAAAAGAAGGGCCAGGCCGCTCATCCCGGCTCCTCCTATGCCCATGAGGTGCACCCTCTCGAGGTTGTCGAATCGGGCATCGAAGTCGTTCAATTGCGACCTCTCCCTTCGGCGATTTGTTGTAAAAGTTCCCAGATCTTTTCACTGGCTTCACTGGTCTGTATCCCGGAAAACGGAGAGGCTTGACCACGCCCAGCCTTCTTAAGTTCATAGTCTATCATGAACAAAAGCTTTTCAAGAGTACTGTCGTCCTCCCAAATTGTTCCGAATCCCTTTTGAGCAAAAATCCTGGCATTGGACGCTTGATGGTCCCCTGCCGCATCCCTCCAGGGAATTATGACAGAAGACAGGCCGATTGCAACCAGTTCCGCCAGGGTTGATGCCCCTGCTCTCGATATGACGACATCGGCAATGGAATAGAGGAGGTCGATCTCCCATGCTCGAGGAAGAAGCAGCAGGTTTTCAGCAACCCTGACGGGTTTATCGGCGGAGCCCACCACGAAGAAATGATAACCTCCGAAGGACTCATCACCGGATATGTTCCTGAAGAGCCCGGTCAGGGGATCACTCCCCATTGAACCTCCGAGGACCAGGACCCGGGGTCCGGGCGGCAGATCCAGGTTGTATCCAAGAAGCCTCCAGGCTTCGTCGGGAGCCAGGCGCCTCAATTGCCTGACGGGGATTCCAACGGGTAGGTATCGCTTCGCGGAGAGAGGATCGCATATTTCCCAACCCGTACAGATGGGGATCCCGAGCTTGGCTGCGAAAGAAGTGACCTTGCCGGCCCTGGCGTTTTGCTCGTGTAAGAGGAGGGGCAGCCCTAGCAATTTCGATGCCACCATGGCTGCCACGGAGACATAACCGCCGAACAAAAGGCAGATATCAGGTGAAAAGTCCTTTATGGCCCTCATAGCGACTTTCATTGATCGGACAAGACCGATGGAGCGCGAAATCCTCGTTCTTGGCGAACCCCAAAGGGGCGACCCGGCTATGGGAAGGACCACCGGAGAAACTCCGGCGTGTATATAAAGACTCTTTTCGAGGTCACGGCTCCCGGATAGAAAAAGGACCTCTGCCGTGGCCTGGTTCCGGTCAATCCAATCGTAAAAGGATAGGGCGGGCCAAATATGACCCCCGGTACCACCGGCAGCAATCAAAATCTTCATGTCGTCCTCCCTTCAGCCGGGAACAGGTTCCGCCTCATAAGGCGCATTAAAATGCCGATCTTGCACCATCCCAGCACGAGAGAACTGCCACCGTAACTTACAAAGGGGAGGGGCACTCCGGTCAGGGGGATCAGCCTGAGAACTCCGGCGGCATTCACAAAAAAGGGGATGTACACCGCCAGGGTTATGGCCCAGACCAGGGTAGCCTCGAATCGGCCCGCCGCAGAACGGTAGGACAGGTACTGGATAAACAACAACAAAGCGTAGAGGAGGACTATCGAAAAGGTGCCTACCATTCCCAACTCCTCGCCGATCGCAGCCAGTATGAAATCGGTGTGCGCCGCAGGAAGATACTGTAGTTTCTGAAGACCGTGTCCGATGCCCACCCCGAAAAACCCCCCATTGGCAAAAGCGATGAACCCCTGGAGGGTCTGAAACCCGCTCCCGAGGGGGTCGCTCCAGGGATCCAAAAAACTGGTGATCCTCTCGATGCGATACCGCCCCAAAAGAACAACGGGAATGAAAACGACTGCTGAAGCGACAGATCCGGCGACGAGGGGGATGATCCAACCAAAGACCTGGACGAAAACAGCCATGCAAAGGGCACAAAGGATCATTACCCCGCCGAGATCGGGCTGAAACAGGAATGGCCAGGCAGAAAGGGCAAAGATCAACAGGGTCCGCCCCATCGCCCTGCCCCTTATAAGGCCTTCTTCACTCAACTTCTTCGACAGGTGGATGGCCAGGGCAAAGAGCATTACCTCTGAAGCCTGGAGGTTCAAAGGCCCGATTCTGACCCATCGGCTGGAACCTCCTCCCGATCGGCCCAGTTCCGGCAGAAGAGTCAGTATCATCAGCAGGACTGACCCGGACCATATCACTCCACTCCACTTTTTCCAGAAAGCGACGGGAGGAAGAGCGCAGGCGATCATGGCCCCGAGGCCGACGAGCAACCACTGTACCTGTTTCAGTCCATAGAAGAAAGGGGTCCTTCCCTGGGAGGTTGTGAGTTGGGCTGTAACGGAGGATATCATCAGGATCCCAAGGCATGAGAGGAGAAGGGGGATAGCCCATGTGGCCTGAAGGAACAAACTCCGGAACGTTGCGCTTTTACCGGAGCCCGGAAGGAGTTTTACGCCGGACATCAGAACGGCTCCTGCTTCAGCGCTTTAACCCATCTTTGAAAATCTTCCCCTTTTTCAGCGAAGTTCGCGTACATATCCCAACTGGTGCAGGCCGGCGACAGAAGGACCATCCCCCCCCGGGAGGACATCTCAAAAGCTCGCGAAACGGCCTCTTTCATGTTCGCCGCCTCGATGATTCTCTTGAAGCCCCTTGATTCCAGGGCTTGCCTGATCCGGGGGGATTCTTCACCGAGAAGCACCACCGCCCCAGATTTCAATAGGACGGCATCGGCTAGAGATCCATAATCCTCGCCCTTACCCTTGCCGCCAAGAATGATGACCTTGTCCCCTTCGAGAGAGATCAGGGCCGCGATGGTGGCGGCGACATTGGTGCCCTTCGAGTCATCGATGAATGAGACCCCGTCCACGGTCTCAACCAGTTCGCAGCGGTGGGGGGTGATCTGAAGCTCGCCAAAGCCGCTGTTAAGGCATCCCTTTGGCCACCTGCCAGGAGAAAGGAGGCCGCTGACATGGCGGCATTTTCCAGGTTATGCCTTCCAAGAAGGCGTACAGCATTGTAGTTAAAAAGAACCTGCTCGACGCCGCCGGAGACCATGACGGTTCGATCATCCTTCATTAACAGGCTTTCCTTTCTCCTTTCGGCGGGCTCCTTCTCCCAACTCAGAGGGAATACCCCGGCCGGAGGCAGAACACCAGACATAAGGAATGAAAGGCCTCTTTCCTGGCAGACCAGGAAGCCGGTGCTTTTCAACATACCGACGATTTTCGCTTTCGCCCTATAATACTCCTCGACCGAACCGTGCCAATCTATGTGATCAGGTTCCAAGTTGGTGACCACGGCAATATCAAGGCGAAGGTCGTGGGCCCAAAAGAGCTGGAAGCTGCTGAGTTCGATCACCAGGATCTCCTGATCCAGTCCGGCATGGCTCGCGAGAGGACTTCCGACATTACCGGCCACTCCCGCCCGGAAACCCGCCTCTTGGAGCATATGGCCCGTGAGGAGGGCGGTCGTGGTCTTGCCGTTGCTTCCCGTGACACCTATGAGGGATCCTTCCAGGTGGGGTGCCAGGAAATCGACCTCCCCGATCACCCTTACGCCCTTTCCCTGGGCCCTGGAAACTGGTTCGGAACCAGGGGGCACCCCGGATCCGAGAACCATGGCATCGCAGTCCAGTATTCTCTCAGTGTGGCCACCAAACTCATATTCCACCCCGAACCGGCGGAAAAGTTCGCTGGTCTCATCGCCAACGGCCTTGGCCTCAGAGACGAAAACGGCGTGACCCAGTTTCCTCGCAAAAACCGCAAGAGCCCTGCCGCTCACACCAGCACCGATCACTGTGATCCTGTCCTTGGCTTTCATGGGTTCTCCGCCGGCCCCGAAGGCGCACTCATATTCAATTCCCCCTGTTAAAAAAAGAAGCTTCTCAAAAGAAATAAAAGCAACCCCATAGCCATAAGGTGAAAAACCCAGAAACTGAAAACAACCGCTCTTTCTCCCCATCCGGACATTTCGAAATGATGATGAAGGGGGCTCATCAAAAAAACTTTTTTTCCAAAGCCCCTGATAAACACAATCTGGATGATTACAGAAAGGACCTCCAGCCCCATAATGAACCCAAGGGGAAGAATAAGCAGAAGCATGCCCCTGGCGGCACAGATTGAGACAAGAAGTCCACCAAGAAAGTGGGATCCGCAATCTCCCATGAATACCCTGGCGGGATGAAAATTAAAGACCAGGAAGCTGGCGGAAAGGCCCAAGCCTAACAGCGCCGCCAATCGACCGGGATCTCCCTCGAAGGTAAAGACCAAGAGCGCCGCGAAGGAAATCCCCGCTATACCCGATAGCAGGCCATCAAGCCCATCGGTTATGTTGGCCGCGTTTAAGGTTCCCACCAGGAAAAACAGGAGCACGGCAGAACCGGGAAATCCCCTGAGAAAGAGGCCCGGAGCCAAGATCAGCATGCCTTCGGGCATAAAGAGGAAGGTCCAGGCGGCGGCTGACAGCACCTGCAGCGCCAATTTCTGGAGGCTGCGGAACCCCTCGCTTGAACCGCGGAAGTGCTTGATAAGGTCGTCGGCCAACCCTATTGCGCCGCCAGTAAGGGGAAAGCCGAGGAGCAAAAATGCCTCGTAACAGGACCACCTGCCGAAAAAAACCAGGGCCATCCCAAAAAGCAAAGCCACTAGCAGGAATACCGCGCCGCCCATGGTGGGGGTATTCTTTTTATCCTTGAGATGGTTTTGAGGGCCATAGAGCTTGAGGTTTTGAATGACCTTTCTCTTCCTGAGAAACCTAATCCAGGGTTCTTGCAGGGCGATTCCAGACAGAAAAACCGCAAGGAGCAGCCCAGCGCTGGACATTATCGAAGATTCTCCAATATTTTAACGGCTTTTTCCATATGAAACGAACGAGAACCTTTGAAAAGAACAAGGTCACCCGGGTAAAATCGGCTCCTGAAAAACCCCTCGAGGTCATCAAAGGCGACAATATGGCAATTTGCCGGCAGTCCATCCCTGGAAACCGCCTCCCACGGTTCTCCTACCAGCAGAACGTGGTCCAATCCCTGAAAGGACGAGACCATGGACCGATGCCATTGTGGAGATTCCTCTCCCAGTTCGCCCATACCTCCAAGTACAGCACTTTTTTTCGCAGAAAAAGGAAGCGCTGCGAGGGCCTTCAGTGCAGCCGACATCGAAACCGGGTTGGCATTATAAGTCTCGTCAATGACCAGGAAACCCTTTCCTGATGTGAAGGAATTGCCCCTTCCAGGCAAAGCCCTGAAGGAGGAAAGCCTCTTCTCCTGTTCGACCGGAGGGATCCCCAGGCTATCACCCACGAACGAGGCAAAAGCCAGACCGTAAGCGTGATGCTCACCAAAAAGCCCCGCCTGGTATTTCCGTTTCCCCGTGGGGGTATCGATCACGACGAAAAGAACAAGGCACCCGTCCTGAACGTCGCTCCGGGCCTCGAGGATTCGGTACATTGAACTTTTGTAGCCTACCGGGACAAGTTCCGGCCTCCTCCCCGAGTCCCTGATGGCACGGGCCAATAGCTGGTTATCTAAATTATAAGACAAAACCTTTAACGAAGGGGCTTCCAGGAGTTCCAATTTGGCTTCGAGGACCCCCCTGATGCTCTTCAGACCCTGCAGGTGGCCTGGTCCCACTTCGGTTATCAACCCGAACCCGGGGCGATAGGCCTTTGCCAACTCCTTGATCTCGCCGGGGCGATTCGTACCCAGTTCAAGAAGCAGTATTTCCGTTCCGGGTGGAGCCTCGAGGACGGTGACGGCGCAACCGATATCCGTGTTGAAACTCCTCCTGGGCGAATGAACCTCCAGGGAGTTGGCCAGAACAGTTTTGATCATCTCCCTGGTGGTTGTCTTTCCTACCGTTCCGGTAATGCCAATGATCAGAGCGGGGTCTATTCTATTAAGCCATTCCAGGGAAAGATCCCTCAAGGCGGTTTTGGTATCTCCGGTCACAATGGCAGGCATGCCGCTTTTGAGTAACCCCTCAAGATGACTATCCGGGGCAGGAGGGCGACAGATCAACCCAGCCGCTCCCCTCTTGACCGCGTCCTCGATGAAATCCTGTCCGTCGGCTTTTTCGCCCCTCAGGGCGACAAAAAGGCTGCCGGGGAGGACATCCCTGCTGTCGACGAAAATTTGACAAGGCATCGGGATATCCTCACCGGTGAATCGGGTTCCGATCGTTGCCGCCGCTTCGTGGAGGGACCACATCGGGGTGGTTTTTTTGAAATCCTTTACCTCACCCATTTTAGCCCCCTTGATGAAGACCACTCCTCCACCGTCTCGGAATCCTGGTAGGGAATGACCCTGTCCGCAAAGATTATATTCCGCTCGGGTCCCTTCCCCGCGATAAGGATCACATCGTCCGCGTCGGCCCTGTCAAGAACGGAATGAATTGCCTCGCGCCTGTCCAGAATGACCTCTGGAAAACTTCTCCCCTCCCTTTCGTCATCGACGCCGGCAAGGATCTCCTCGGCGATGCGGGCGGGGTCCTCGCTTCTGGGGTTATCCATCGTGATGACGACCCGGTCCGACAATGAAACTGCCACCCTTCCCATCAGGGGCCGATTGCCCTTGAAGCGGTCTCCCCCTGAGCCGAACAGGGTCCAAATTTTCCCTCCGCTTACTTCCCTTAGCGAGGCAAGGACATTTTGAAGCGCATCGGGCGTATGGGCGTAATCGATAATGGCTGTCACACCGTTAGAAAAAGAGTAACGCTGGAGGCGACCAGGCACCTGCGGCATGGCTTCTAAGCCTTTTTTGACCCTTGGGGGGTCAAAACCCAATGAAAGGGAAAGAGACGCCGACCCCAGGGCGTTTAAGGCATTGAAGCGTCCCGTCAGGGGAAGGCGGACCTCGAAAAGCAGACCTTCATTCCTGGAAAAAATCGCCATTTCAAGGCCTGTAAGGCTCAATTTCTTCACAGCTCCGTAAAAGTCGGGGGAATCCTGCCTATTCAGTGAGAAGGTGACGATCCTGTCAGGGAAAAAACCCTTGACCCTCTTGCCGTAGGGATCAGAAATATTCGAAGCTCCTATCCAGCCCGGCGCCTTCATATGATCCCTGAAAAGGACCATCTTTGACTTGAAATACTCCTCCATTGTTCCATGGAAATCCAGGTGTTCCGCTGAGAGGTTTGTGAAAACGGCTCCGTCAAAGCGGCACCCGGTCAGCCTCCCCTGGTTCAGACCATGGGAGGAGGTTTCCATGACACAATAATCACAGCCGTTAACCATCATATCACGGAGCATGGATTGAATTTCCGGCGATTCCGGGGTTGTTCTTCGGGCATCTTGTTCCGTGCCGGCACCTATATCGTAGATTACGGTACCCAGCATCCCCGATCGATGGCCTGAAGAGTTGAAAATTGACCTCAGCATATAGGCCGTGGTCGTTTTTCCATTGGTCCCCGTTACGGCGATCATATTCAGCGAATTCGCAGGGTCGGCAAAAAAGGACGACGCCACATGTCCCATCGCGATCCTCGGATTCCCGACCAGGAGATGGATAACCGGGGCAGGCGTGACTCTCTCCGAGATAACGCACACTGCTCCATTGATTAGTGCCTCCAGGGCATGATCGTGGCCATCGTAAGTCGCCCCCTTGAGGCAGACGAAAACACCTCCGGATACCACCTTTCGCGAATCCATGAAAACGCCACTGATCTTGGGATCTACTTCGAGTCCACCCGCCGCTGGATTGACCCCGGCGGCTGTAACATCGCGCAGCATTCCGCGCTCCTTCAGAAGGTTTATAACATCCGAGACCCTCATCGTCGGATCAACAACCTCCCCATTCAGGAAATCAGTTCTATGTCCTGTACAATGCTCCTGAAGATCGGAGCAGCCACTTTTCCGCCGAGGAAATCCCCTTCCCTCGGGTTGCCTATCACGATCAAAAGCAGGTATTTCGGATTGTCGTAGGGCCAGAAACCCACAAAGGAAGGAGTGTAACTACCTTTCAGATACCCTCCGGCACCCGGTACCTGGGCTGTCCCGGTTTTACCTGCCACTTTGGCTCCTGGAACATCGGCGGACCTCCCGGTCCCCTTCTCCACGGCTTGTCTCATGGCTTCCTTCATCCATTGCGATGTATGGGTAGACATAACCTCACCCAGGACAATAGGTTTGCCTTTATATTCCAATTTGCTCTCCTTGTCCCTGATCTCGTAAACGATAAAGGGTTTCATCAATTTCCCTCCGTTCGCGACGGAGGCTGTAGCCAGGGCCAATTGAAGAGGTGTGACCCCGATACCCTGTCCTATCGCTATTGCGGCCGGGACGGAACCCCGCCACTGGGACGGGGGCATGATCAAACCGGACTCTTCCCCTGGCATCTCTACGCCCGTAAGGCCCCCAAATCCGCACCTTTTTAAAAAAGAGTAGGTCCTGAAAGGATCGGAGTTTTTTATGCCGGAGACCATCCCCACGTTGCAAGAATCGGCGATGATGCTGGTAGGGTTCACCCTTCCGTGGGCCTTTACGTCATGGATTGTAACATCAGCCACTTTAATCTTCCCCTGGCAGTTCACGATGGTTCCCAGGGAAACCTCCCCGTTATCGACCAGGTTTGACATGATAATGGGTTTGAAGGTCGATCCAGGCTCGAAAACTCTGGAAAGGACGTTATTTCTGAGGGATTCTTTTACGGCAAAGGTAGTCCTGTCGTTTGGATTGAAATCAGGGAGGCTTGCCATTCCCAGGATCATCCCCGTCGATGGTTCGAGGAGCACCGCCGCTGCCCATTCTGCCCTGTGCCGATCAGCGCCCTCCCTGAGCCTCTGCTCGAGGACATGCTGGAGCCTAGAATCGATGGTAAGCTGAACCAATGAATTGTTTTCGGCGGTCAGAGTATGGCCTGGCAGAGCCACATCGACGAAATGGCCCTTCGCATCCTTGGCAATGATCCTTCCTTCGGGAGGTGCGTAAAGAATACGATCCCAAAATAATTCCGTTCCAGCCAGGCCCGCGTCATCGATTGAGCAAAAACCCAGCACGTGACACAGGGTGCTTCCCTGGGGATAAATCCTTTTCGTTTCTTTTACCCAGAAAAGCCCGGGGAGTTTCAGACTTATGATCCGGTCGGAAACGGAGGGGTCGACCTTCCGCACAATCGGATAGTACCGGCCCTCCATTTTAGTGGAAATTTTCTCGAGCCTGGCTTTGGGAATCAAGTCCTGGAGAAGCGGGGCATTTCCCGGGTCCCACAGGGTGGGGTCGATAAAAAAACTTAGAGAATGCGAGGAGATCGCCAAGGCAATCCCATTCCTGTCCCTGATAAAACCCCTGGGGGCCGCGACCTTCAACCTGGCCCAGTATTGGCTTCCTGCTTGCGATATGATCCTAGGATCCGGATCGACATGACGGGAATAAAGTCGGAAGAGCAGCACCAATATAAACGCTGCAAGCAACAGCCAGGGGCTCTTCCTCAGGTCTTTCATCCGGTACAGACCGTCCTTCATCCGTCAATTTACGATCACTGTCGGGCAGAAGCCTTCCTTGACACGGAATCCGCCAGCCACACAAGGGCCTTTTTGATGACACCCGAATCGGCCCTGTCATACTCCTGGTATGCCGGAGGCCCTGTATTGACGGCAGCGACCCTCACCACGCCTATACTGGAGGAAGCCTTCATCCCCAATTCAGACCTTGCATAACTATACACTCTAGAGGGATTCAGTAAACCAGCCAAATCCTTTTCCAACTTCGACTGCTCTTCCTCCCTGAGGACTATCTGCCTCTGGATATCCGCCAATTGGTACTCCAGGTTGAGGGAATAAAGCCTCAACCCCACAAGCCCCATGAGCAGGGCGACTATGCCGGCGCAGGCCAGGATCCACAGCGATCCATGCCCTTTGATCTCCTGGTTGTAGCCGGAGCTCAGTTCCAAGGTGTGAGAGTTCATCGGCCGGCCTCCTTCGCTACCTGCACCAAGAATGAGAACGCCCGGAGTTTGGCGCTTCTGGACCTCCAATTTTCTTTCAGTTCCTCCTCGCTGGGCACCAGGGGCCTTTTGAAAGGAAGTTTCCCTCTTCCCCGGGAAGCCCATTCGCGAAACCTGTTCTTGACGATCCTGTCCTCCAGGGAGTGATAACTAACCACGATCACCGTCATCACACCCTGAGCCAGGCCCTCGCACTGGTCAAGGGCGTCATCCAGGGCTTGCAGCTCATCGTTGACCGCGATCCTTAGCGCCTGGAATACTTTCCTGGAGGGATTTTTCCCCATCTTCCTTTGGACAGGCGCCGGGAGGGTTTCCCTGATGATACGTACCAACTCCGATGTGCTCTTTATGGGGCCGGAGGACTCCCTGAACCTGACTATCCCCCTCGCTATCTGCGCAGCATAGGGGTCCTCACCGTATTTACGAAATAGGGTGATCAATTCCCTCATGGTGGCTTTGTTTATGATGTCACCGGCCATTTCTTGACGTTCGTTTAAGCTATCCATGCGCATATCTAACGGGCCGTCCTTCTGAAAAGAAAAGCCCCGCTCCGGGGTTTCAATTTGAATGCTCGAAACTCCCAGATCAAAAATAACAGCATCGGGTTTGCCCATTCCTGATTTCTTTAAAATCGTGGTTAGATCCCTAAAGTTTCCGTGTACAGCCCGAAAACGATCGCCGTAATCCATGAGTTTTCTTCTCGTAACCTCGATGGCTTGTGGATCTTGGTCGATGCCGAGAACAGCCGCCTTTCTCCATTTCCGGAGCACACCCTCCGAATATCCCCCCAGGCCGAGGGTTGCGTCCACGACGAACCTCAGGTCGCGAGTTTCTTCCAATATGCTGCAGACTTCAGGAAGCATCACCGGGATATGGGTGTTCATAACCCCTCGACCTCTTCCGCGATATCGGGCAGGACTTTGCGAATCTCCTCGAGGTAGGCGTTCCAGGAGACCGTATCCCACAATTCCACGTGGTCGCCGACGCCTATGATGCTGACCTCCAAGTTAAGTTTGGCATGCTGCCGCAAATTCGAGGGGATAAGAGCCCTGCCAGAAGCATCGAACTGGATCTCATTGGCTGTTGCGAGAAGTACCCTGAGAAAATCCCTGGTCTTTCCCTTGGAAAAGGACATTTGGTGGAACCTGTTCAGAAGTTCCTGCCATCGCTCAGCGGAATAAATAGAAACGCACTGGTCGATGCCCACGGTGGCGACGGCACTTTCTCCTAGTTCGTCTCTAAATTTTGACGGGAGGACTATTCTTCCTTTATTATCAAATTTGTGATCATAGGTTCCCACAAGCATGGGATTTTCCTCCCATTTTATACCACTTTGTTCCACTTTGTACCACTCTATCATTTTTTTAGGTTTATCGATGGTTCTTTCGACCCTATTGAAGTTATTCCGATAAAACTTAAGTATCATCTTTCTTCAATGGCAACAAAAAAGGAGCGCATCCTTACGATGCGCTCCTGTGTACCTATTGCGAGAAGCAACCCTTAAGCCGGGTTCTGTGCGTAGCGGTCATTTATCTAGGGGCCGGCTTGCGCCGGACCTCGAGCGGCCGTACCCGAGGGTCAGCGGGCAGCCTCATTCCCTCCTATTCGGCCTTGCTCCGGGCGGGGTTTACCTAGCCTGCCGGTCGCCCGGCAGCTGGTGGGCTCTTACCCCACCTTTTCACCCTTACCCGGCACTCATTCGATACTTTGGAGCGAAACTGGCGTCGATCCCTCCAACGTAAGCTGGGATTATCAGTGGGACACCAAAGTGTTGAACGAGTGCCGGGCGGTATGTTTCTGTGGCACTTTCCTTGGGCTCGCGCCCACTGGAGTTTCTCCAGCGCCCTGCCCTTTGGAGCCCGGACTTTCCTCTGGCCCGTCCGGGCCAGCGACCGCTTGGGCTCCTTCCCGCAACAATATATACTAACATCTTTTCAATAAAAATAGAAGAATTGACGCTCCTCGACGCAACCTGCTGCTATTTCTCCCGGTCACTGGAAAGCGGCAGGGGAACCCGGGAGCCCTCCTGCAATCGACCTTTACTCTAATAATAAACGGTTTTCTTCCTAGTGGGAACGGACGATCTCCTTGATCCTCATGAGCCTGCTGAGGTTTGCCCGCTCCTGGTCATCGAGCTTCATGGTTATGTACCGTATGGTCTCCTGGAAGGAAGGAATTAGAACGTGTTCCAGGGCGTTCACCCTCCTCCGGGTCCTTTCTATCTCGACGGCCATAAGCCTCAGTGCCTTCTCTTCCGCTGCCAGGCTCACAAGTCTTGGGAGAAGGCTTGAAAATTTCTCCAGGGCCACATCAAGGTTTCCGGTGGTGGTACCCAGTCCGTAATTCAGGGACGCCTCACCCTGCCCCACTTCAAAGACGGGGACGATAACGCTCATGATGTTCCTTTTCGACATCTTCAAGGAGAGGCCCGTTCCAGTGATCATCAAAGCCTGTTCCAGCATGGCAGGAAAGGTCTGGGCCCTGGCCAGGAGGAAGCTGCGGTAGCAATCCTCCAATTCCTCCTCCACCGACTCTCTCAAATCCTTGAGGCCCCTGGCCTTTTCAAGGAAGGCCTTGATCAGGGCGTCCTGCTTGTCTTTCAGGAGCTTATGTCCTCTTATGGCCACCTTCAGCCTATTCTTAAGGCGGGACAGCTCCATGCGGTTTGGATTGACATTAATTTTTTTCGCCATATCAGGCTCCCCTTGCCAACGGCCAGTTTCTCATTATGCACCCTTGAGCTGTTTTTCTTTTTCGGTTCCGGATCTTGGCAGGAGGTATTTCTCGATGTAGGCATCCCTGACGCGTTTCAACTCCCTGACCGGGATAAGGGTAAGCAGGTCCCAGCCAAGTTCAAGAGTTTCCTCGATGGTCCTGTTCTCATATTCTCCCTGCCTGACATAACGATCCTCGAAATGGTCAGAGAACAGGGCAAAGGCCTTGTCCTCTTCTGAAAGGGCTCCCTCCCCCAGGATTGTGGCCAGTTCTTTTGCCTCTTTTCCCCTGGCGTAGGCAGCGAAAAGCTGATTCATCAGGTCGGCGTGATCTTCCCTCGTCTTTCCTGCGCCGATACCCTTGTCCTTGAGCCTGGAGAGGGAGGGCATGACATCAACGGGAGGAAAGATGCCCTTCCTGTGGAGTGTCCGGCTGAGGATGATCTGACCCTCGGTGATGTAACCCGTGAGGTCGGGAATGGGATGGGTCTTGTCATCCTCGGGCATGGTCAAAATGGGGAACTGGGTGATCGACCCCTTCTTTCCCTTCAGCCTGCCGGCCCTTTCATACATCGTCGCCAGGTCGGTGTAGAGGTAGCCTGGATAACCTCTCCTGCCGGGTACTTCCTTTCGGGCCGAGGAAATCTCCCTCAGGGCCTCGCAGTAGTTTGTGAGGTCGGTGAGTATGACCAGGACCTGGTAGTTCCTTTCAAAAGCCAGGTATTCAGCGCATGTAAGTGCAAGGCGGGGGGTGGTTATCCGTTCGATAGCGGGGTCGTCCGCCAGGTTGACAAACATGACGGTCCTTTCGATGGCCCCCGTCTTCCGAAAATCCTCCATGAAGAAGTAGGCCTCTTCGAAGGTGATCCCCATAGCTGCGAAAACAACGGCAAAATCTTCGTGACCCCCCAAGACGGTCGACTGCCTTGCCACCTGGGCGGCTATCCTGTTATGGGGCATTCCACTTCCGGAGAAGATGGGAAGCTTTTGCCCCCTCACCATGGGGTTCATGCCGTCGATCGTGGAGATGCCGGTCTGGATGAACTCCGACGGGTAGTCCCTTGAATAGGGGTTCATGGGATAACCGTTAACATCCAAGGTCTTGTCGGGAATGATGGGCGCGCCGCCGTCGATTGGTTCTCCCCGTCCGTTGAAGACACGGCCCAGTATGTCCTTGCTGACAGGCAGCATCAGGACCTTCCCCATGAAAACAACCTTGGTCGTCTCAAGATCAATGCCGGATGTTCCTTCAAAGACCTGGACCAGAGCGTTTTCTCTCGTGATTTCCAACACCCTGCCCCTTCTCCGTTCTCCGCTGGCCAGCTCTATTTCGACCAGTTCATCGTAACGGACATTCTCGGTTTTATCGACGACCAGAAGAGGACCGGAAAGGTCAGATATGGTCCTATACTCCTTAGGCAACATCTCCCATGCCCCCTTCCGAGAGAAGTTTGTCGACTTCTTCTTTCATTACCGGTAGCAGTTCGTCGATCCGGTTCAGTTCATTTTCATCCTCGTACCTCATCCTTGCTATCTGATCCCTGACGGGAAGGACGTTAATCTCCTGGATCGTGCAACCCCTCTCCAGGGCGTTCTGGCAAAGATGGTGGAAATGAACGATGTTCCTCAGCATCTTGAACTGCTTGTCCATAGAGGCATAGGTGTCGACCTCGTGGTAGGCATTCTGGTGCAGGAAGTCCTCCCTGAGAGACTTGGCGGTTTCCAGGATCATCCTCTCCTGTCTCGATAGGGCGTCGATGCCCACGAGCCTGACTATCTCCCGGAGCCTGTCCTCTTCTTCGAGGATTGACATCGCCTCGGTCCTCAGGACGCTCCATTCGCCATCATAGATATTGTCCCAGTATTCTCCAAGCTGCTCGGCATAAAGGGAGTAACTGAGAAGCCAGTTAATGGCCGGAAAGTGCCTCTGGTAAGCCAGGTTGGCGTCAAGGCCCCAGAAAACCTTGGTCACCCTGAGGGAGTTCTGGCTTACCGGTTCGGAGAGGTCGCCTCCCGGAGGAGATACTGCCCCGATCGAGGTGATGGCACCTTCCCTGCCTTCCGATCCAAGGCAAAGGGCCCTTCCGGCTCTTTCATAGAAACTGGCCAACCTGGTCCCAAGATAAGCGGGGTACCCTTCCTCACCGGGCATCTCCTCGAGCCTACCGGAGATTTCCCGGAGCGCCTCGGCCCACCGGCTCGTCGAATCGGCCATGAGAGCTACGGAATAGCCCATGTCACGGTAATACTCAGCGATTGTGATCGCCGTGTATATACTCGCTTCCCTGGCAGCCACAGGCATGTTGGAGGTGTTGGCGATTAGGACCGTCCTTTTCATCAGGGGTTCGCCGGACCTGGGGTCAACCAGTTCCGGGAATTCCAGGAGCACGTCCGTCATTTCATTCCCGCGTTCTCCACAGCCGACGTAAACCACGATCTCGGCATCTGCCCATTTGGCCAACTGGTGCTGTATGACGGTCTTGCCCGAGCCGAAGGGCCCAGGGACGCAAGCCGCGCCACCCCTGGAAAGAGGGAAGAAGGTGTCCACGACGCGTTGCCCCGTGGGAAGTGGAACGTTTGGGGCAAGCCTTTGCCGGACCGGCCTTGGCGTCCTGACGGGCCATCTTTGCATCATGGTCACGGGGATTTCCTTTTCTCCGTCATCTATAACAGCGACCATCTCTTCCACGTTGAAGGATCCTTTGCGAATGCTTTTGACTCTACCCTTAACGCCATAAGGAACCAGGATACGGTGCTTGACGAGGACCGTCTCCTGGACCTCTCCAAGGAGGTCTCCTTCGGCCACTTGGGCACCTTCCTCGACAACGGGTTCGAAATTCCACTTCTTTGACCTGTCGAGGGCGGGAACGTTGATCCCCCTGGAAATGTAAGGGCTATCGGCTGCCTGTTCGATAAGGTTCAACGGTCTCTGGACACCATCGTAGAATTGTTCGATGAGTCCCGGACCCAGCTCTACGCTCAGGGGAGCACCAGAACTCTCGACAGGTTCTCCCGGTTTTAACCCGGAAGTCTCCTCGTAAACCTGTATGGAGGCCATGGCTCCCTTGAGTTCGATGATCTCGCCGACAAGGCCAAGGTCTCCAACCCTCACAACTTCGTACATTCCAGCCCCGCTCATGCCATCGGCTATTACCAGCGGTCCGGAAATCTTGGCGATGGAACCTACGATCTTTTCTTTGTTGGCCAATAATATCCCCTCCGAGTACACTCGTGTCTTCAGGTGCAATTACTTCACGGAAAAAATATCCATCCCGACCGCTCTTTCCACACTTTCACGGATCGTGCTCACCCCTATGCCGGTCGAACCTCTGATGCCGGGCACGGGAATAATGCTCATGGCATAGTTCTCGTTCAATTCCTCCACCATCTCCCGGTTATCCCTGTAAAGGGAATCGACAAGGAAAACCACGGCGTACTGCTCCCTGGCCAGGCCCAGGAGAAGTTCTCTGAGCCCGTTTTCGGGTGAAAAAGGGGTCACGCCGACGGCCTGAAAAGGCAGGACGCTTTCAAAATCACCCACAGCGGCCATTAAAAAGTTTTTCCCATCAGACATTTCTCAAAAGCCTCCTGAGGACCGTACGTTCTGCCCCGTTCCCTATGCCTATGAGGAGGATCCTGACATTCTTGGCTTCTGTTTCCTTCATCCAGAGGTAATGGAGGACATTCTCCGGCGCGAAGGGGCTGTACTTGTACTTCGCGAGGATCCAGGACAGAAAATCATCTATGGATTTTTCGAGGTCCACGATGAGAGAATCGAGGTCCGCATGTTCCTGCGCCCCAGAAAGAGTCCTGGAGACATCGGCAAAGGAGAGAAATCTTTCCCAACCTTCGAAGGGTTCATTGATCAATGACAGGATTTTCTCCAGGGGTACAAATCCGCCGTTATGCAGGAACGGCGCAGCCTGAGACGAATCGAAACCCATTCTTTTAAGCCTGGCGATATTCCGGAGGTTCTCCGCATCGACCCTGGACCGTGCGAACAGTTTCACTCCTTCAAAAGCGACTTCGTCGGCCATCTTGAGTTGGAGTGAGTAGAGCGCCTCGTCAAGAATACGCTCAACCTGGAGGATGTCGTGGGTCTGATCCCAGGTCGAAACGCACTCCGGGACAGTCCTGTGGAATCCGAAGGGCATGAGGCGATAATCTTCGCTCTCTATGGCCACCACCAGGTCATCCACGAAGATGTTTCCGAGGCCGGTCAAGAGGTCCAGCCGCCTCTGCCCGCCCTGCTTCTGATTGAAAAGGCCTTTCAAAAGGACCTTGACATTATGAATGTCGTAGGGAAGTCTGCAGATCTGGTATAGGCAAGGGTCGGGGACGAAATGCTCCGTTTCGGCGTAGATATACTTGAGCTCCGCTTCAATAGCGGGCTCAAATTTTTCATCGCTCTGCTGCTCCAGGAACCATTTCCCGTAGGCCGTCTCAGCCATAACCTTGAGCGCGGAAGGCAGGTCTTCACTGTCCAGGAGCCGTTGGAAGACTCCCTGGTCAAGAAGTCGATCCTCCATCGCTCTGAGTCTTGAAACGGCGTAACCATAATCGGTAGGGTCGGTCATTGTAGGAACCTCCCTAACAGTTGGGAAAGAGGCGTTCGACAACCTCTGCCTCCAAATCTTTCTTTACCCATCCGAGGAGGACATCCCAGGTGCAGTTGATATCGATCCTGCCCTTTCTGAGGACGAATCCCCCTGTCCCAGGGATCCTTTCCTGGGAAAGAATTAAGTTGGACTTCCTTCGGACGTTAACCTCGTCCAACCACTCACCGTCCAGGAGTTTTTCCCCCCTGCACAGGAAGACTTCTTCATCGCCGGAAACCTCGGGGGATTCCAACAATTTTGTCATGAAAGCGACATACTTTTTTTTCGGCATACTGGAAAGGACATCAAGAGCCTTGGAAAAGGTGAGATCAATGAGTTCTCTCCTGGCTCCCAGTATGAGCTTTCTTACTTCGAGATCGGCCACTATCGCTTTCCTTTTTCGCACCTCGTTTTCCTCGTAACGGATTCTTTCCTGGAGTTTCTGATCAATCTTTTCGCTTTCCTGTTTTGCCTCGGAAAGAATCCCGTCAGCCTGGGCGCGAAACTGGCCAAGGATCTCCTCCGCCTCGTTCATGGCATCGGCTTCGATCTTTGACTTAATGTCTGCTAAGGACATCATTCTCACCCCGTTGTCTTGAAGGCCGATCAGATCTGAATGCTGTTAAGGAGTATTATGCTCATCAACAAAGCGAGAACGGCATAAGTCTCGACCATGGCAGGAAGGATGACCGCTTTTCCTGTTTCCTCCGGTCTCTTGGCTATCATCTGGATACTCGCCGCGGAGGTCTTTCCCTGGGCTATGGCTGAATAGTACCCGGCGATGGCAATGGGCAGGCAGGCGAAAAGAACCCCTAATCCTTGCCAGACATTGACGGAAACAGCCGTCCCTCCGAGAAGTCCAACCTTGAGGATCGCGAAAAAGGCCGTGAGAAGCCCGTAGATGCCCTGGGTCCCCGGGAGGGCCTGAAGCAAAAGGACGAGACCGAACTTGCTAGGATCCTCCGTCATGATACCCGCACCGGATTCTCCGGCAATTCCGACCCCTAGGGCGGAACCAGAACCCGAAAAACCGGCGGCAAGGGCCGCGCCAAGTACCGCAAGCATGATCCCAAGTTGATCCATTATTGAAGCACACTCCTCTCAAAGAATGCTTAAGAATTGACCACACTATTACCTGTATTGCATTCCCGGATCTTCGACTCCCTCTCCGGTTATTCTCGTGAATTTCGTGACCACTCTCAGCGGGTCGAAAGCTCTTCCTCCGGCGGAGTAAAACTTGCTGAAGAATTCCACGTACTGGAGGCGAAGGGAGTGAATGAAAGAACCGAGCACGTTCACGACGACGCTGAAAAGATGACCTCCGAAGAATATCAGGAAAGCCAGGATCCATCCCACGTAGGGTATTCCGGAAACAAGTATTGTAAGGGTGTTGCCGATCATGGCTATGGCCGAAGTGGCTAGGCCAAGCGCGAGTAGACGGCTGTAACTCAGGACATCGCCGAGAAAGGATGTAACGTTGTAGAGGCTCAGGACCCCCGATATCGCCTTCCTGATAACGCCGGGCTTGTCCCTGCCCTGGGTCGCCACGAGCGTTAATGCTCCCACCGCAGCGAGCGCCTTCCCCGCGAAAAGAGCCCCCCCTCCGCCTAGTCCCAGGAAAGACCCCCCCCAAAGGAGTAAGCCAACGAGCAATGCGAGCCACCCACCCTGGTCGGCGAAAGCGCCCATCATGTCACCCTTGCGGAAAGCATCCCACATGGCGATTACTATGCCGAAAAGGATTTGGACTACGCCCAGGCCAAGCGCTATGGCCAGGAAAGTGATGGGATCGTCCATGGGCTTTATCAGGACCAAACTGTCCTTTATAGACTTTATGGGCGCGAAAAGGCCGAAAGCGTCGATCATGTCTCCAAGCCAACTCCCCGTCAAGGCCCCGACCAGAACGGTAGAGACGCTGCCCAGAAGAAGCAGGACGAAAAAGTTCCTCGTATCTCCCGAAAGCCTGTACCGAAGAAGGGCGTAAAGCAGGAAAGCGCCAAGGATAAGGCCGTAACCTCCATCGCCGAGGCACATGCCGAAGAAAAGGAAGAAAAAGGGAGCCATCAATACCGTCGGGTCTATGCCCGAGTAGGAGGGCATCCCGTAAAGTTTGGTCAGCGGCGAGAAGGGAATGGCCCATCGAGGATTGTCAAGAATAATAGGGGGACTGTCCTCGGGCGCCGGATCCTCGGAATAAATGTCAACCAGGCCCTTATAGGGCTCCAAGGCTTTTTCTACGGCCTTCATCTTGTCCGCCGGAATCCAGAATCTCAAGACAGACACCTTCTCCGAGGATACCCCGGAATCGCCCGCCTCATTTCTGGCTGACAGTATGGCGAGGTAGTCGCTGACCTTCCTCGCCACGGGCACTACTTCCGCGGCCATCCGTGAAGCTTCATTCTCCACGGAGGAGATTGCCATGGCGATCTCTTCCCGACGTCTCGCAAGCCTTTCGATCTCCAGGGCGGGCTTTCCCTTGAGCCCCGGGGGGCAATCAATCCTGGAGAAGCCGGCATTCGCCGCGGATTCCATCACTTCCTGTTCAAAAACACGGGGAAAGACAAGGACGGCCATGGTCTCGGCGTCTTTCAAGGCCGGAGTGGACAGGAATAACTCCCCCTCCTCTTTTACAACGCCGGAAAAACCTTCCTCGAGGCTCACCCTGCGATCCATGAGGATAGATCCCATTACACCCATAACCTTTTCCGTCCCCCTGGAGATTATCCAAAGGGGTAGTTCCAATCCTCTCATGGGCTCGAGGAGTTGAAGATGGTTGGCGATCTGAGCGGTCTCCGACCGCATTTCCGATATGCTTCGTTCGAGATTACGGGCTTTTGAGGCGAGGTCGGTGAGATTGGTCCTGGAATCGAGTGAAGCCAATTCTGCCAGGGTTACCGGGGGCTTGGGGCCTAGGAGTCTTTCCAATGTACCGCCCTCTTCGACGAAGAGGGGCTCGAGAAACCTTAAGAGGAATCGGCAGTCACTAACGTTGGTTTCCAGTTCCGAGGACTTGCTGGTCTTGATCCTTTCATTAGGTGACGAGGCGCTTCTCTCTTCAGATCCGCCTTCATCATCGGGGGGAATGATTTCGCAGCATCCGAGACCCTGAAGAGCGGCGATGACTTTTTCCAGGCCATCATGATGAGAGAGGATACGGACTTTTTTAACCCTTGTCACTGCCATATCGTGACATCACCTCTTCTGCAATCCACTCAGCCACAACGCCCACCTTGTCTTTATGGCTTTTAACAAGCTCTTCGGCTTCATTTCTACCCTTTTCAATCGTTTTTTCCGATTCCCTGTCGGCAGTTTCTTCGAGCTGGAGGACAGACTCTCTCAGGGTCCGATGATACCTTTGTCTTGATTCTTTTGCCAGGGTTTCAGCTTCGGCTCTGGTCCGGGCTAGTAACCTGGAACCCTCCGCCCGGGCGTCCTGGAGGATCTGCCTGGCTTTTGCCTCCGCTTCGGTAATTTCATCCGCGATGTTTTTCGGCAAAGCTATTACCTCCCAGCATGCATTATACTGTATAAAGATATTTTTTTAACAAACCTCCAAGATTTTAATAGCCTCACCCCTGCCGTGTCAACTCGACAGGGTCCAAAGGGCAATATTTTTTGCCGCCGAAACTTGGTAGGGATGGAACCTCCCCGGAGTCATTTATTTTGAAGGGTTCAACCACGGTCCTATGGGGGACCCAGTAAAGAATAGCATATATAAAATATGGAGCGGACAACGGGATTCGAACCCGCGACCCTCGGCTTGGGAAGCCGATGCTCTACCGGCTGAGCTATGTCCGCCCTCGATGGCTCATTATAATTTGGCATCGCGGGTTTGGCAACAAGGGGACCCATCAAGGGCCTCCGTCAAGGTCCTGGCACAGTGGGAACAATCCAGGATAATAAACTTTTTGAAAGACAAAGGCTCATTATTGTACGGAAATCAAGAATCCGGACTATTTTCACATGCTTCTAGAGGCCGACCACTTCGCTTGCCGTGATAAAAACCTCGACGGTTGGAGACTACGCCACTTCCATCCCGCGAAACAAGTTAAAAAAGCGAGGCGTGAGGGTGGCCCCTCGCCTCGCTTGGTATCTACTGGAGCAAGTTTACCGGATCTACCGGATATCTTTCATTAGTTTATAACCTTCCTTGAAGGCTTTTTCGTTCATCTCCTCCGTCCCCTTGGGAACCCTTGCCAATACGGCCTGTTTTAGAGAATCGGTTTTCATAAGTCCCTTCTTCTCTAGGACCCAGGCGGTTACCCCCAGGGCCACCATGTTGGTGACCAGTTCCCTCCCGATCTTTTCTCTCGCTGTTTTCACTATGGGCAAACGAAATACCTGGGCATCCGTTTCCGGGACCGATGAGACATAAGTATCGTCCACTACCACGATCCCATCCTTGCCCGTCTGACCGATAAATTCGTCGCAAGAAGCTTGGTTGAGGATAATTTGGAGATCAGGAGTTGTCGCCTTCGGATAATCGATATTGTCCCTCGAAATAACGACCTCGGATTTGGACTTGCCTCCCCTTGCTTCGGGTCCATAGGATTGGGTCTGGACCGAGTTCAGGCCCTCGTAGATAGCCGCGGCCTCACCGACCACAACAGTGGCCAATATTACCCCCTGGCCGCCGGATCCCGCGAATCTTATCTCGTAGCGGTCTTTCATCATTTATCCCCCTCAATTCTATCGATCAGACTGCGATAAAGTTCAGTATATTCCGGCGCTTCCCTCTTCACGAATTCGCCAGTCACTATCTTGCCTTCAAGATCGGAGGGGGTCATGCCCTGGGCTTTAGCCAAAGGTATCGAATTATTCTTGAAGTAGTTCAAGTTGTCCACGGGAGTCCTGAGGTTGTTCCTCCTACCGAACTGGGTATGGCAGTTGGTGAGTATCTCGATAACGGAGAAACCCTTGTTGGCTATTCCGTTCTTTATGTACTGCTCGCAAAGGACGGGCTGTGCAACGGTGGTTCTGGCCACGTAAGTAGCCCCGGCGCCCTGGGCAAGTTTACAGATGTCGAAAGGTGGATCGATGGCGCCATAGGGTGCCGTCGTTGCCTTGGCTCCCAGGGGCGTTGTCGGCGAGGCCTGTCCTCCGGTCATGCCATATATATTGTTGTTCATTACCACGGCAGTGATGCCTATGTTTCTCCTGCAGGCGTGGATGAAATGATTGCCACCAATGGCCGTACAGTCGCCATCACCCATTACATCGATTATCGTAAGTTCGGGGTTGGCCAATTTAATACCGGTGGCGAAGGCCAAAGACCTGCCGTGAGTGGTATGGATCGTGCAGGCGTCGATGTACCCGGGCATCCTGCTGGAACATCCTATTCCGGAAGCGATTACCGTCTCTTCCTTCGACTTACCGGAATCGATGAGGGCCCTCAGGATGGCGTGCATTATTATCCCATGGCCACATCCGGGGCACCACAGGTGGGGGAAAAACCTCTTTCTCAACCATGTCATGACTTCAGAGCGCGGCATTATCGGGCCACCTCCTCGATTTTCTCCAGGATCTCGGAGGGCTGGAAAAGCTCGCCATTGACCAGGCTCATTTGGGTTATTTCGGCTTTGCCGTGGACTGATCTTTCTACTTCATTAACCATCTGGCCATAGTTCAGTTCGGGTACGATCAACTGTCCCGCCTTTTCCGCCAGCGCCTCGAGTTCCCTGTCGGGAAAGGGCCAAAGCGCGACCGGCCGAAAATAGCCCACCTTGAGGCCCTTGTTCCTGGCCATCCGAACGGCGCTCAAGGAGGTCCGGGCTACGCTGCCGAAGGCAACGACTATGATCCTGGCATCTTCCACGCTCTCGGTTTCGAACTCGACAATATCGTCACGATAAGCATAAACCTTGTCCATCAACCGGGCGGTCTTTTTGGCGATCTCTTCGGGGCAGTTTGTGGGGAATCCCCATTCGTTGTGCGTGAGGCCGGTAATATGCCACCGGTACCCATCGCCGAAGGAGGCCATGGGGGGTAAATTATCTTCGGGATCCGGCTTGTAGGGCATGAATTCATCCGGGCTGCCCGTAGGTCTCTTCCTGTCCACGATGGGGAGAGCGCCGCTGTCAGGGATGACTACTTTTTCCCTCATATGGCCCAGAATTTCATCGCTCATTATCAGCACGGGCTGCCTGAAGCGCTCAGCCATATTGAAAGCCTTTATGGCAACCTCATAGCATTCCTGGACGGAGGAAGGCGCATAGGCGATAGTGGCGTGGTCACCGTGAACACCCCACCGTGCCTGCATGACATCCTGCTGCGCTATGGAGGTCGGTAGGCCGGTAGAAGGACCTCCGCGCATGACATCGACGACCACGATGGGTATTTCGGCCATATAGGCAAACCCTAGGTTTTCCTGCTTGAGCGAGAAGCCAGGACCGGAGGTGGCCGTCATTGCCTTGAAGCCTGCCACGGAACCTCCGATCGCGGCGGCTATCCCGGCGATCTCGTCCTCCATCTGGATGAACCTGCCGCCATGGGCGGGCAGCTCCGCCGCCATTACCTCGGCTATCTCCGATGAAGGTGTTATAGGATAACCTCCGAAAAAACGACAACCCGCGGCAAGTGATCCATGGGCGATAGAAGCATTCCCTTGCCAGAATTCAACTCTTGGCATTGTCCGCACTCCCCTCAACGGTGATCGCCAGATCGGGGCAAATGTTCTCGCACTGCCTGCAACCGATGCAATCCTCCATCCTCGCCGGAATGGATTTCAGGTTCTCGTCGAAATCAAACACCTTAGTGGGACACACAGCGAGACACAACCCGCAGCCCTTGCACCAATGAGGGTCCACCGTTACCGTAAATTTTTTCGGCAAGCAATTCACCTTCCTCCAAGACGTTCGACACAGGCGTCCTTTGACCAAAACCATTATGCCATCTTGTGAGGCTCGGTACAAGGCATATTTATATCTATATATTGAATATTGCATTACAAATCATAATTTACCGTCAAGTAAAGACAATTCTTTTCGATGCGCTCCAATTGGTACGGTCCATCCGGCCAGGTTGAGGCATCATCGTTAAACGACCGCCGGTTCGACCAATAGTTCTCCCCTCTCAAATCGCTTGTAATGAAGCATCCCGATGGGAATCGTGGGTTTCTGGCCCAGAATCTGCTGGGCAAGCAGTTCCCCCGATATGGGACCGAACATAAAACCATGCCCCGAATAGCCGCAGGAGAGGAAAAACCCTTTTAAGTCATCGGATTCGCATAAAATTGGTTGGCAGTCTGGAGTCATGTTGTAGAGCCCCGACCATTGCCTGGCAACCCTGATGCCCCTGGTCCTGGGGAGGAGTTTTACGAAGGTCCTTGACATCGACTCGAGAAAATTCCAGGAAGTCCCGAGGCCGTAATCTTGGGGGTGTCCCTCGGGGCTGCACCCCCCGATCATTGAGCCGTTGGGTCTCTGCTGGATGTAGAAGTTCCCAGAAAAGCTTATCAGCATCGGTGGGCAGACGCCTGGTTCGACGGGCTCGGTGATAAGAATCTCGTGCCTTTCCGAGAAATTGGGGATTTCCACGCCGGCCATTTTCGCTACTTGTTGGGCATACCCACCAGCGGCGTTGACCACGACCGGGGCATCGAAATCTCCCCTATTGGTCTTCACTCCCTTGACACGACCCGCGACGGCTTTGATGGCCTTGACTTCCGTGAAACGGAGGAATTTCACGCCAAGTCTCCTGGCCGCCTCCATGTAGGCAAAGGTGGTCAGGAACGGGTCAGCGTGGCCGTCCCTGTCATGGAAAGTGAATCCAACGGCATCCTCGGCGGACAACCCGGGACATATCTCCCTGGCTTCAGCGTAGGAAACTACCCTGGTGTTGATGCCGAGGCTGTTTTGAAGCCTCATGCTTTCCTTTAGACGTTCGAATTCGCTGTCCCTGTAAGCTACCACCAGGTATCCCCCCTGGTGGAGGCCGCAATCCATACCCAATTCTTCTTGCAATCGCTCGAACTTCTCTATCGCCGCAAGGCCGAATCGACAGTTCATCTCCGTGCCCCACTGGGCCCTTATACCGGCGCCGCATCTTCCGGTCGATCCTGAACAGATAGTGTCTTTTTCGAGGACTACGACATTCCTGAGCCCGGACTTCGCTATATTGTAGGCAATAGAACAGCCCTGGATCCCGGCGCCGATCACAACGACATCGGCAATCCTCTTCAGGGTCATTACTCGTCACCAATCTCGGCAAGGAGTGACAATTTTACCGGTTTGGACGGAGGCCGGAACGTGCCGGGGTGGATTTCGGAGACAGGCCTTCCCGTTTTCGCCGATAACTCCCTGAGGATAATTTCGCGGCATCCTCTCCCCTGGCACGGTCCCATGCCCACTCGGAGGACTCTTTTTAATTCATCGAAAGTTTCGTAACCCTTGTTGATCCATTCCCTGATCTCACCCAGGGTGACCTCCTCGCAACGGCAGATGATTATTTCCTCATCCTTTTCGGCCACGGCTATTTCACCACCCTTATGGCGCGGATCTCCATCACCAAAGACCTCGGCACCTCCACGTGGACGATCCTGGTCCTGTCACTGAAAGGTTCGAGGACCTTGATGACTTTCCCACGGGTTATGGCTTCGCCCACCCTGTTCAGGCAATCCGTGATCTCTCCCTCGACAGGTAGGGGGAGCATTTCATAGGGAAGCTTCATCAGTGCCTTATCCTCATCGCTCCAGGTGAGGTCGACGACAAAACAGGCGAGGCCGGGGCAGACCGCCACGCAATTGGCGCAACCTGTGCATTTTTCATAGTCGATCTCGGGTTGATCGTTTATATCCTTGAAGGGCTTCACCGCTCCCGTGGGACAACTAGTGTGACAGGGGTTGCAGGGTATCCTCTGGGGGCACTCTATGACGACAAGCCCATTCTTCTTGGTCAGCCAGAGGTCCTCCGGGGGCTGTACCGCTCCTTTGCGAGGCTCAACGAGCACCCCGCTGTTGAAAAACTTCTCCTTTTCGTCCAACACTTCACACCCCCCAACCTTGAACGCTGCAGCAGGCGAGGCCTTGGCAAATCTTCTGGCCGACTTCCCCGCCCCGCAGATCTCCAAGGCGCCTTCCCAACTCCACGAGACGTTTCTCCAGGTCGGCCTTATCGCCTTTCTCGAGGGACCTGGCGGCGTCAAGTCCCGCGATCCGCCCCTCGACCATGGCCGCAGTAGCCTCCTCGATCCCCGCCGCGTCACCTGCTACCCAGATGTCGGGGAGGCTGGTCCTCATGAAGGAATCCCTCAGGGCCACGTGCCCGCATAACTGGGGCACATAGACCATCTCACAACCGGCTTGCCAGAGGAGCTCGCAAGTGGGCGTGAGCCCGACAGCCATGCAGATGATATCCGCGTCGACTCGTTTTCTCTCGCCCACCGGCTGGAACCGGTCATCGATTTCCTGGATCAACGCACCTGTCACGGTGCTATTTCCCAGTGCCTCTTTTATCGTATGCCTGAGAAAAATGGGTACCCCCAACCTTCTCACCTTGGCCGCATGGACCCAATAACCTCCCACCTTATCCATGGCCTCCACGATGCCCGCTATCTCCACCCCGGCCTGAATCATTTGGTAACTGACAATAAGTCCGATATTGCCGGCACCAACCATGAGCACTCTTTTTCCGGGGAGCACCCCGTAGACGTTCATCAGTGTCTGCACGGCCCCTGCCCCGTAGACACCAGGAAGGTGGTTGTTGGGAAAGGGCAGCAGTCGTTCCTGCGCCCCGGTAGCCATAACGATTCTATCGGGTTTGATCCGGAAGTATTCTTCTTCGCCAATGACACAGGAGACAACCCCGTCTTCCTTGTAAATACCCGTCGCTGTGCAGTTAGTATGAACCTTGATCCGACCCTTGAGGTTTTCAAGTTCCTCGAGGAGTATCTCCGAAATCTTGAATCCCCTTGTTCCCGCTCTCTCTTCCTTTGAGCCAAAAAATTTATGGGTCTGCTTGATAAGCTGGCCTCCCAGCGCGAGGTCGCCGTCCACCAGAGTGACTTCGCAGCCCAGAGAGGCTGCCTCCAGTGTAGCGCTGAGGCCGGCGGGGCCTCCTCCGATGACAAGCACTTCAGTATGCCTCACTCTTTTCACCTGCCCCTATTCCGCATCCAAAGCGATGATGCCCTTGTCGCGCTGTGTCTCGATCCGCATCCCTGCCTTCAGCGGCGTGATGCAGGACCGGACATTGGGTACACCATCAACGACCAGGAAGCAGGAGGAACATTTGCCGATGGCACAGAAGAAACCCCTTGGCTGCCGCCTCTGAGGGGTCAGCCTGTAAATCCTTATCCCATTCGCATGAAGAGCTGCCGCAATCGGTTCGCCCTCAAACCCCTCCAGCTCTTCATCATCGAAGGTGAATTTGATCTTCTTCCCATGCCGGAAATCGAGTATCGGGTGTTCATGGATGAGTTCCATGATCACGCATCCCTCCCTTGCTATGTGGAATTCTGTTTACAGAAAAGGAGACTTCTCCCGTCTGGCCTTTTCGAGTCCTTCCTGTTTCATTCCAAGAAATCAATGGCAAATATATCATACTTCAGTGCCGAGTTTGATCAGAGACCTTGTTTCATTTTACTGCTCTATCATCGATCCGGCCCCGTATCGGGTTCCCTGATATATTTAGCCCTCGCTTCGCCAGGGCCCACGGCTTCACTCAGGAATAAGGCCCCTAACAAGGCAACCGACCCGCCCCTGATAAAAGCGTTCAAGGAGGAGGGTATCCGCGATTCGGCAAGGTCCTGGTGCAAACGAGGATCTTCATCGGCCACGGTGAAATGGGTGGAGTTCATACCCTCCATTGTCACCAGGTCATTCACGGGCATAATGCCCGGTGGGGAGGTGATAAGGGGGAACCTTCTTTCACCCTTGATGATGGAAAAATAAACCTGGCCCTTTCTCGCCCTGATCAGGGGAATCAGTAACCTCACGCCGTCCAGAAAGGGTGCTCCCAGGGCCAAGAGGGAGCTGATCGGCACAACCTTTTTGCCTGCGCCTTCTGCCAGGGCGCAGGCATAGGAAAGCCCCACCTTTATTCCTGTGAATGACCCTGGTCCCACAGTCACGGCGATGGCATCCAGGGAAACAGGGGCCAGCGCCGTTCTCTCCAGAGCATCTTCGACAAGGACAGGAAGGAGGGAGGACTGCTTCCTTCCCACAAAATAGTTGACGTCAACGGTGACGGCGCCATCCGAAAAAAGTCCGACCCCGGTCCAGCCCGTGGAACAGTCGATACCCAGTACTTTCATTCCTCGGCCTCCCGGCGTTCGGCGCAAAACCAGGAAAAGAACTGCCCCAGGCGCTCGCAGGCAGTTTCTCCCTCGCAGGTGATTTTCACAAGGCGGATATTATGCCCTTCGGTTTTCTGGGGTGGGCCTACCGGCATGGCAAGCGTGACCGTCCAGGTTTCCGACGGTTTTCCACCATCCCAGTTTTCCGGCCATTCGAGAAGCACGATAAACCCTTCCCGTACATATTCCTCGAGCGATAGCTCCATCGATGCGTTATTCTCAATTCTATAAAGATCAACGTGCGCAATGGGGATATCACCCTTGTACTCGTTGATCAATGTGAAGGAGGGGCTCCTGACAACGTCACGGCTAATCCTTGAAGCAAAACCCCTGACGAATTCGGTCTTGCCTGCTCCCAAGGTTCCGGAAACAAAAACCACCAGGCCTGGGAAGGAATAGAGCGAAAGGCACCCCGCGAAGGTTTTTGTATCCTCGGGGCTCATCGAAAGGAAGCTGAACCCGCATTTTTGCCTCCGGATCGAGTCGTCCATGAAGATCATGGTTCAACCTTTCGGTGAGCCACCGGCAACCGGGCCATCGCCGAAGGAAGAGCAAGAGCAATCTCGCTGGCGGTAATTCCATGGGGTCCTTTCTCATTTTGCAACAATTCGCCGGCTGAGCCATGGACAAAGGCGGCCGCAGCGGCCGCGTCGAAAGCGCTGAGGCCCCTGGCCAGGAAAGCCCCCACCAATCCTGAAAGAACATCCCCCGATCCAGGAACGGAAAGGCCCGGGACAATATGGGGATTCACCCTGGTCCTTTTGCCGTCAGAAATCAGCGAGCAGGGTCCCTTGAGAAGGGTCACGCCGAATCTCGAGGATAGCGCCAGGGCCGACTTGAGTCGGTATCGCCCCACCCGCGCTCTCTCCAGGGACAACAAAGCCCCCGCCTCACCCTCATGGGGTGTGATCACCGTATCGGCGCTTCTTGGTTCGAAGTCATCACGCCGGGCAAGCGAGTGAAGGGCGTCGCCGTCCAAGCAGAGTGGGCCCTCCCATTCCCTCCAGATTCTCCGGACCAATTCCAAGGGGATGATTCCCCTGTCAAGGCCCGGACCGGCCACGACCGCCGAGAATCTCCCGCTCCATAGGCTCAGAATGCGATCCCAAGCCTCCGGCGCCATGACCCCGTCTTTTTTTTCGACTTCCAGGGGAATAACTTCCGGGTGGAGGGATAACGTGGGAAGGGAATCGACCGGTACAGCGGCGAGGACTCCGCCTGAACCACCCAGCAGCGCTCCCAGGGCCGAAAGGACCGGTGCTCCACGGTACCTCTCGCTACCACCGATTATAAGGACGACTCCCCTGTCCCCCTTGTGTACGAAGGGCGACAGGGGCGGTAAATATCCCGAAACCAGCGATGGTTCCAACAGCTCCACCCTTTGACCTCCCGGGAGCAGGAGTCCGGTCTCCAGGCCCAGATCCACCGTTACCAGGTCTCCCCGGTATGCCCTTCCAGGCATTACTTCATGACCGATCTTTCTGGCGAGGATTGCGACTGTAAGATCGGCCTTCAAGGCCTCGCCCTCTATCTCGCCCGTCGAGGGGTCGACTCCACTGGGAATATCGATAGCGGTAACAGGGACGATTCCGCCGGCGGCTCTGATGATCCTCTCTATTTCGCCCCTGGGCGCGCCTTTGGAACCCGTTCCCAAGAGGCCGTCGATCAACAGGTCCTGTTCGGCGACCAGTTTTGTGAGCTCCCCGTCCGTTTTGCCCTCGGAGGATAGGAGGGGACAGCCGATCTTCCGAAGAATCTCAAGGTTGGTTGCTGCCTCGCGGGCCATCTTGCCTTCCGAAACGGCAAGGAGAATCGAAACAACAAACCCTTCTTTAAGAAGATACCTGGCGGCAACCAGCCCGTCACCGCCGTTGTTCCCTCCACCGCAGGCAATCAATATTCGTGAAATAGAGGGGAACTTCCATTTAACGGCATCGGCCACGCCCCTGCCGGCGTTTTCCATGAGAATGACAGGGGGCATCCCAAGTTGATCCGCAACCTTCCAGTCAGTTTGTCTTATATTCTCG
>Ga0265293_10002582_pt1 | contig 35774 bp, 40 predicted proteins | sample Munlanlewell138R_FD_192505 | JGI IMG/M metagenome (GOLD analysis project Ga0265293, IMG submission 192505) | Leachate microbial communities from a municipal landfill in Southern Ontario, Canada - Leachate well 138R | ecosystem: Engineered > Solid waste > Landfill > Unclassified | place: Canada... | reverse complement strand
GTAATTAAGGGATTAAATCCTCAAACAATTTCAACTGAACGTAAGGCAATTTTACAACCACTAACGGAATTTATACAGTCTAAAGTTTCAAATCAGCAAGATATCAGAATCAACTTCATCTGTACTCACAATTCACGAAGAAGTCATTTATCACAGGTTTGGGCACAAACTTTAGCTTTTCATTTCAATATCAAAAATGTATTCTGTTATTCAGGTGGAACAGAAAGTACGGCACTTTTTCCAATCGTTGCAGAAACTTTGCAAAATTCAGGTTTTCAGATTAAATCAATTTCAAAAAACGAGAACCCAATTTACAGCATTAAATATGCGTACAATCAACATCCAATAATCGGATTTTCAAAAAGATTGAATGATGATTTTAACCCGAAATCTGAATTTGTTGCAATTATGACTTGCGATTCAGCAAACGAAGCCTGTCCGTTTGTTCCAGGTGCTGAAAAACGCATTCCCATAACTTTTGAAGACCCAAAAGCATTTGACAATACACCACAACAGGCAGAAAAGTATAATGAAAGAAGTCTGCAAATTGCAACAGAACTGTTTTACGTTTTCTCTCAAATAAACTCATAAATAATGGCTACAAAAAAAATAAGTTTTCTCAATAATTATTTAACGCTATGGATTTTCATTGCTATGCTGTTAGGTGTGGGAATCGGATATTTTTTCCCATCTTTTCCAAGCATTATTGATTCAATGAGTCAAGGCACCACTAACATTCCCATAGCCATAGGATTAATTTTAATGATGTATCCCCCTTTGGCTAAAGTGAATTATGCTCTTTTGCCAAAAGTTTTTAGAAACACTAAAATTCTTTCCATTTCACTTTTTCTAAATTGGATAATTGCTCCCGTTTTAATGTTTGTTTTGGCAATTACTTTTTTACGTGATTATCCAGAATATATGGTAGGCGTTATTTTAATTGGATTGGCTCGCTGTATCGCAATGGTTTTGGTTTGGAACGACCTTGCGGAAGGGGATAGCGAATATGGAGCAGGTTTGGTCGCTTTAAATAGTATTTTCCAAGTTTTTGCCTATAGTTTCTATGCTTGGATTTTTATAACGGTTCTCCCACCGTATTTTGGATTTGAAGGGGCTATTATCGATATCTCAATTGGTACGGTGGCAGAAAGTGTAGCAATCTATTTGGGACTACCCTTTTTAATGGGAATTTTAAGTAGAGTGATTTTGGTAAGGTTAAAAGGAGAAAAGTGGTACACAGAAAAGTTTATTCCTGCTATTTCACCAATAACGCTAATTGCGTTATTATTTACCATTGTCATTATGTTTTCGCTCAAAGGTGAGTTAATTGTTGAAATTCCAATGGACGTTTTAATTATTGCAGTTCCTTTAATTTTATATTTTAGTTTAATGTTTGTCATCAGTTTTTTCTTTACTAAAGCACTGGGAGCTTCCTATAAGGAAAATGCAGCCGTCTCATTTACAGCAGCAGGAAATAACTTTGAATTGGCAATTGCTGTTGCTATAGCAGTATTTGGATTAAATTCCGGACAGGCTTTTGCGGGTGTAGTTGGACCATTAGTTGAAGTTCCAGTTCTTATCTTTTTAGTGCGAGTTTCATTTTGGTTAAAGAAAAAATATTATGACAAAATCAGTATTTGATGACGTATTAAAGGAAGAAAGCCAGCCGCACAAACAGCACATTTGGTTTTTGCCACCCACAATCCAAACGCAAAAAACCAAAAGAGCCTATTTTTTTTGCCCTCGCTCGGACGGACTAACAAGGAAACGAACGAAATGTATATTGAAAAATGAGATAAATGGAAATTTTGGACTATTTTAGCAACTTAAATTTATGCGGACATGAACCGAATAAAGGAAGTACTGGAAGAGAAAGGAATTAAGCAAACTTGGTTGGCGGAGAAGCTCGGAAAGAGTTACAACATGGTGAATGGTTATGTACAAAACCGACAGCAACCAAGACTTGAAATCCTTTATGAGATTGCTAAAATTTTGGAAGTAAACGCCAAAGATTTATTGAAAGAAGATTTGAATGACTAAAGAACAGAACATAGAGCAAAATCTAATCGAGCAGCTAATAGGTCTGAAATATACCCATCGACCTGATATTGTCGATAGGAAAACGCTTGAGCAAAACTTCAAAACCAAATTTGAAGCACTCAACCGTGTACGTTTGTCTGACAGCGAATTCCTTCGATTACGAGAAGAAATCATTGAGCCAGATGTGTTCAAAGCATCCAAGAAGCTTAGAGAACAACAGTTCTTCCAACGAGAAGACGGAACACCGCTGCACTATACGTTGGTGAACAACAAAGACTGGTGCAAAAACGACTTTGAAGTCATCAGCCAGTTGCGGATGAATACCGAAAACAGTAATCAACGGTATGACATCATTTTGCTGATTAACGGTTTGCCTGTGGTTCAGGTGGAATTGAAAAGACTGGACATTTCACCACGAAAAGCCATGCAGCAAATCGTGGATTATAAAAACGAACCTGGCAATGGTTATGGCAATTCGCTGATGTGCTACATGCAGTTGTTCATTGTGAGCAACCGTTCCAATACCATCTATTTCGCCAACAATAAAAAGCAACATTTCCAATTCAATGCGGATGAGCAGTTCTTGCCCATTTACCATTTGGCAGATGAGAAGAACTACAAAATCAAGCATTTGGAAGATTTTACCGAACGCTTCCTGAAAAAGTGCACACTGGGCGAAATGATCAGCAAGTACATGGTGCTGGTGGAAACGGAGCAGAAACTGCTGGTGATGCGCCCGTACCAAATCTATGCCGTGAAAGCCATTGATGATTGTGTGAAGCAAAACCGTGGCAATGGCTTTATCTGGCATACAACAGGTAGCGGCAAAACCCTGACTTCATTTAAGGCTTCTACCTTGCTCAAAGACAATCGGGAGATTGAAAAGTGCTTGTTTGTGGTGGACAGAAAAGACCTTGACCGCCAAACACGCGAAGAGTTCAATAAATTTCAGGAAGGCAGTGTAGAAGAGAACACCAATACCGAGACTTTGGTACGGCGATTACTTTCTACCGATTATGCCGACAAGGTTATTGTAACCACCATCCAAAAATTAGGATTGGCCTTAGATGGCAAGGAGTACAGACGCAATGCATTGCGTCTCAACAATGCATCGCGTCTCTCATACAAGGAACGCCTGGAGCCTTTACGCGACAAGCGCATGGTATTCATCTTTGACGAATGCCACCGTTCGCAGTTTGGGGAGAATCACAAAGCCATCAAAGAATTCTTTCCGAATGCCCAGCTTTTCGGGTTTACAGGAACGCCCATTTTTGACGAGAACTCTACCCAAAAAATCCGTGAAGACCAATACGAAACTTACAAAACCACGGAAACCATTTTTGAAAAGCAGTTGCATGCCTATACCATTACGCATGCCATAGAGGACCGCAATGTGCTCAAGTTCCATATCGACTACTTTAAAGGCGAAGGTTCAGTTCAGGCAAAACCTGGTGAGGCTATTGCACAACAAGCCGTGGTAGAAGCTATTCTCGATAAACACGACAAAGCCACCAATCAACGCAAGTTCAATGCGTTGATGGCTACTGCTTCTATCAATAACGCCATTGAGTTTTATCGTTTGTTCAAGGAAATTCAGAAGCAAAAACAAGCAGAAAATCCTGATTTTGTTCCCTTGAATATCGCTTGCGTGTTTTCGCCTCCTGCCGAAGGCAATAAAGACGTTCAGCAGATTCAGGAAGATTTGCCACAGGAAAAGGAAGACAACAAGCAAAATCCTGAAGAGAAGAAAAAAGCCTTGAAGGAAATCATTGCGGATTACAATACCCAATTCGACACCAATCACGATATCAATAATTTTGACCTGTACTATCAAGATGTGCAAAGCCGCATCAAAAATCAGAAGTACAGCAACAAGGATTATCCCCACAAAAACAAGATTGACATCACCATTGTGGTGGATATGCTGCTCACCGGTTTTGACAGCAAGTACCTGAACACCTTGTACGTGGACAAAAACCTGAAATATCACGGACTCATTCAGGCGTTTTCACGAACCAACCGTGTGCTGAACGATACCAAGCCTTATGGCAATATCTTGGATTTCCGTTCGCAACAAGAAGCCGTAAACCAAGCTATTACGCTCTTTTCTGGCGAAGAAGGCGGCAAGGCCAAAGAAATTTGGATGGTGGATCCCGCGCCTGTGGTGATTGACAAATACCAGGAAGCGGTAGAAAAACTCGGTGCGTTTATGCAAGAGCACAATTTGGTAAACGAACCGCAGGAAGTGTACAACCTGAAAGGAGATGCTGCTCGCATTGCTTTTGTGAAAAACTTTAAGGAAGTACAGCGACTTAAAACCCAGCTCGACCAATACACCGATTTGGATGAAACGCAGCAAGAACAAATTGAAAAAATCTTGCCCAAAGAAACTTTGCTGGAATTTCGTAGCTCATACTTAGAAACTGCCAAGCAACTGCGTGAAATACAGCAAAAAGAAGGCGAAGATGCGCCAGACGACATTCAGCAACTGGATTTTGAATTTGTGCTTTTTGCTTCTGCGGTGATTGATTACGATTACATCATGAGCCTGATTGCCGACAGCACCCAACAAAAGCCGAGCAAGCAGAAAATGACCAAAGCGCAGGTGATTCAATTGCTAAAGTCCAACGCCAACCTGATGGAAGAAGAGGAAGACCTGACGGAATTCATTGAGCAATTGGATTGGAGCAAAGGCTATTCAGCGGATGAGTTGAAAGAAATGGCTGAAACGTACAAAGAAGAGAAGTACAACAAGGAACTGGCGGATATTGCCAACAAGCACGGCTTGCAAACGGCAGACCTCAAAACCTTTGTAGAGAAAATTATGAGCCGAATGATTTTTGATGGAGAAAAGCTCACCGATTTATTGGAGCCTCTTGAATTAGGCTGGAAGCAGCGAAGCAAAGCCGAAACGGCCCTGATGGGTGATTTGGTGCCGCTATTGAAAAAACTAGCCCAAGGGCGTGAAATATCCGGATTAGCTGCTTATGAATAACGAAATAATTTTATATCGACCAAATGAACTTGCCGAACACATTGAGGTAAGACTTGAAGATGAAACGGTTTGGTTGACCCAAGCACAAATGGCTGCACTTTTTGGGCAAACCAAGCAAAATATCAGTCTGCACATCAATAACTGTTTTAAAGAAGGTGAGTTGGAAAAAAAGGCAACTGTCAAGGAATCCTTGACGGTTCAAAAAGAAGGAAACAGAAACGTAAAACGTAAGTTAGAATATTACAACCTTGATATCATCATTTCAGTAGGTTACAGGGTTAAATCAACACAAGGCACACAGTTTAGAATATGGACAACCAATGTTTTAAGAGATTATTTACTCAAAGGATATGCCCTTAACCAGCGAATGAACCGCATTGAAAACACAGTAGAACATCTTGCGGATAAGGTGAACGAGATTTCTTTTCAAATAAAATCAACCCAACTCCCCACCCAAGGCGTATTTTTTGACGGTCAGGTATTTGATGCTTACGAATTGGCTTCCAAAATCATTCGATCTGCTAAGAAAAGCATTGTATTGATTGATAATTACATAGACGAAAGTACCTTAACGCATTTATCCAAGAAAACAAAAGCGGTAAAGGTGCTTTTATTGACCAAAACCATTTCCAAGCAACTGACTTTAGACGTAAAAAAAGCCAACGAACAATACGGGCCATTTGAGCTCAGAACCTTTACCAAAAGCCACGACCGCTTTCTGATTGTGGATCGTACTGAAGTCTATCACCTCGGTGCTTCCCTCAAAGATTTGGGGAAGAAATGGTTTGCTTTCTCAACAATGGATAAAAGCTGGGTGGGAAATATCCTAAAAGAAATTGAGAATGGGTAAAGTAAAAAAACAGAATCTGAGTGGAACCCAAGGGATGATTCCAGAACTGCGTTTTCCTGATTTTACCAATAATGATCAATGGAAAGCAGATACAGTTCAAAATATTGTAACGACTAAATCACCACCAAAAAAGCTGCAATCCAGCGAATATTTGGATGAAGGTGTTTTCCCCATTATTGATCAATCTCAGAGTTTCTATTGCGGATATACAAATGATCAGCAGGCAATCATAAATGAAGATTTGCCACTTGTGATTTTTGGAGATCATACTTGTTCTTTAAAAATGGCCAGAGAACCATTTGCACAGGGCGCAGATGGCATAAAGATTTTGAAATCCAAAGCGTTTATAGACCCAGAGTATTTGTATCAGTATCTTACATACAATGGTGTTAAGCAAGAAAATTACAAGAGGCACTATTCTAAGCTAAAAGAGAAAATAGTTCCTTATCCTGAATTTGAATCCGGTGAACAACAAAAAATCGCCTCCTGCCTTTCTTCATTAGATGAGCTATTGGCCGCCCACAACGATAAGCTGGATGCCCTCAAAGACCACAAAAAAGGCTTGCTGCAAAACCTTTTCCCACAAGAAGGTGAAACCGTGCCTAAGGTTCGTTTTCCTGAGTTTGAAGGAGATGGGGAGTGGGAATTGAAAACTTTTGAAGAGTTATTTTCTATTGGAAGTGGAAAGGATTACAAACATCTCGAAGAAGGAGAAATTCCTGTTTATGGGTCTGGTGGTTATATGCTTTCAGTAAATGACTATCTCTATGATGGTGAAAGCGTGTGTATCGGCAGGAAAGGAACCATAGACAATCCTATATTTCTTACTGGAAAATTCTGGACTGTAGATACTCTATTTTATACTCATGATTTTAATGAGTGTATTCCTAAGTTTATTTTTTATGTTTTCCTGAATATCAATTGGTTGAATCACAATGAAGCAGGTGGTGTACCAAGTCTTTCAAAAAAGAACTTGTACAAGATTGAAACGGCTGTGCCACCAACCAAAGAAGAACAGCAAAAAATTGCTTCCTGTCTTTCGGCTGTGGATGAACTCATTACTGCCCAGAAGGAGAAAATTGAGCAATTGCAGCAGCATAAAAAGGGATTGATGCAGGGCTTGTTTCCAAAAATTGAGAGTTAAAAGATGGCAACAACAAACTTAAATAACCTATCAGAAGTAGTATCTGAATTCCGCAGATATCTCACTGGTGATCATAGAGCACTAAAGGATGTAATTCTTTTCTATGCATACAACGGAACTGGAAAGACGAGATTATCCATGGAGTTCAAGGAAATGGGAAAGCAGATTAATCCACCAAGAGACACCTTGTATTTCAATGCTTTCACTGAAGATTTATTCTATTGGGATAATGACCTAGACAGTGATGAACATAGAGTGTTATTGCTAAACAAGAGTTCCCAGTTTTTTGGGGGGATTGAGAATTTAGATATAGACAATAAAATTCGCCCTATACTTCATAATTATAGCGACTTCAATTTTGTAACAGACTTTAATTATGTAAAACCATCTGATGCTGGGCAAGAGAATCCTGAAACTTTCTGGGCGGTCAGATTTATTAGGGAAGAGCTGGTCGATGGAGTTTCACAGAACATTGAAAATATTAAAATATCCAGAGGTGAAGAAAATCTCTTTATCTGGTGTTTTTTCTTGGCAATCTATCAATTGGCAATTGATGGTGCTGAAGAATATGATTGGGTAAAATACGTTTATATTGATGACCCCATTTCTTCGCTAGATGAAAATAATGCCATCGCATTAGCATGTGGTTTAGCTGCAAAAATCGAAAATGGCATATATGATGAAATCGAGGAGGCTGGAACGACAAGGAAAGTCGAAAGAGCCCGAAAGATCAAAGTAGTATTGTCTACACACCACAGTCTTTTCTTTAATGTGATGTACAATGAATTGAAGCTGAAACGAAAAACATTTTTCCTTCATTCAAATGGTTCACTGGCATATAAATTACAAGACACCGAAGACACACCTTTTTTTCATCACATTGCTTTATTAAGTGAACTAAAAAAAGCAGCTGACTCAGAAGTTATTCATACATATCATTTTAATGGATTAAGGACTGTGATGGAAAAAGCCGTAAGCTTTTTTGGTTACAGCAAAATTGATGAAGTTATTCATGGTTTAGAGGATGAAGTCCTTTTCCACAGGGCAGTTCAGTTACTTAGTCATGGGAAGTATTCCATTTTTGCTCCCTCACCAATGACCCCTGATACCAAAGATTTATTTAAAAAAATATTACACGGATTTACTACAAAGTATGAATTCAAATTCCCAGAAATCTTTAATAAAGAAACTCAAACTGAACAAGTATGACTCAAAAAGATCAAGATAGATTAGGAAAAACCCTTTGGGCAATAGCAGATAACCTGCGTGGAGCCATGAATGCGGATTCGTTCCGTGATTATATGCTATCGTTTTTGTTTTTGCGCTACCTCTCTGCCAACTACGAAGAATCCGCTAGAAAAGAATTGGGTTCGGATTATCCTAAGCTGGCAGAAGATGATGGGAGAACTGCCTTAGCGATTTGGTATGAAGAAAATGCAGAAGATGTATCTGAGTTTGAAAAGCAGATGCGTAGAAAGGTGCATTACGTTATCAAGCCCGAACATTTATGGAGCAACATCACCGAGCTTGCCAGAACCCAAAGCCATGATTTGTTAATCACCTTGGAAGAAGGCTTCCGCTACATTGAAAACGAATCCTTTGACAATTCTTTTCAAGGGCTATTTTCTGAAATCAACCTGAATTCGGAGAAGTTAGGTAGAACCCCTTCCGACCGAAACAAAAAGCTCTGCACCATTATCCAAAAGATTTCAGAAGGCATTGCGGAGTTTTCTACGGATACCGACACACTCGGAGATGCGTATGAATATTTGATTGGTCAGTTTGCCGCTGGTTCAGGAAAAAAAGCTGGTGAATTTTACACACCCCAACAGATTTCAACCATACTTTCAAAAATCGTAACCCTTGATAGTCAGGATCCATCCACGGGGCCTAAACAAAAGCTGGATAAAGTTCTGGATTTTGCTTGTGGTTCAGGGTCGTTGCTTTTGAATGTGCGCAATCAGCTAAAAAAACAAACAAACGATACAGGCACCATCGGCAAGATTTACGGCCAGGAAAACAACATAACTACCTATAATCTTGCTCGAATGAACATGCTTTTGCACGGCATGAAAGACACCGAGTTTGAAATTTACCACGGTGACACGTTAAAAAACCAATGGGACATTTTAAACGAGATGAACCCATCCAAGAAAACAGAATTTGATGCGATCGTTGCCAATCCGCCTTTCAGCTTGCGCTGGGAACCCAATGAAGCCATGGGAGAAGATTTCCGCTTCAAAAGTTACGGACTAGCCCCAAAATCAGCCGCAGACTTTGCTTTCTTGTTGCACGGTTTCCATTTCTTAGCCAAAGAAGGGACTATGGCCATTATTTTACCACACGGTGTTTTATTCCGTGGTGGCGCAGAAGAACGCATAAGAACCAAACTGCTTAAAGACAACCACATTGACACCGTCATTGGCTTGCCTTCCAACCTTTTCTATTCAACAGGAATTCCTGTTTGTATTCTGGTTTTAAAGAAATGTAAGAAAGAAGATGACGTTTTATTCATCAACGCCAGTGAGCATTTTGTAAAAGGCAAGCGTCAGAACACACTGAATAAAGACAACATCAAGCGTATTGTAGAAACCTACAAGTACCGCCAAGAATCGGAGCGTTATTCACGTAAAGTTTCAATGGACGAAATTGAGAAGAACGGCTACAACCTTAATATTTCTCGTTATGTAAGCACCGCAGAAGATGAGATTGAAATCGACTTGGACAAGGTCAACGAAAAACTGACTTCAATAAACGAACGGATTGAAACGAAGACGAAAGAACACAACGAATACTTGAAAGAACTAAAGCTAAAAACAATATAAACGGACGGAAATGCCAACGCTCAACAGCCACACACATTGCCAAGCCGCTCAAGCCAACCGCACCAGCCAAAGCTTGTCAAAGAGTGTGTCTTTCCCAACGCTCGGACGAAAAGAAAGCACGGGCATACAACATTGTATAAAAGCAATAGCGGGTGAAGTGGTAAAATCAAGCTCTGTGCATTTAATAAACTTTTGTGGTGGCGTACAGGTAATCCCCTTGAAATCCGCTACTGCTCTTATACTTGGCCGTTAGCGGCAACCAACAAATGACGACAGTTTTCATTAAACTTATCAAATTCAGTCAATAAATTATGAAAGACGGTTATGTTGTTCCTGCACAGACACGAATAGGTCATGTTCACCTCAAAGTAGCTGACCTTAATCGGGCACTTGAGTTTTATAGTGACTTATTAGGGTTTGAAGTAACTATGATGTACGGTAGCCAAGCAGCATTTATTTCTGCTGGTGGTTATCATCATCATATTGGTTTAAATACATGGCACAGCAAAAGTTTGCCACCTGCTTCTAAAGACGGTGTGGGTTTATACCATACAGCAATTTTATACCCAACAAGAAAAGACCTTGCGATAATTTATGATCGTTTGCGGAGGGCATATTATCCATTAACAGGTGCAAGCGACCACGGAGTTTCCGAAGCGTTATATCTTGACGACCCTGACGGCAACGGTGTAGAATTGTATTGGGACAGACCGAAAGAACTTTGGCCATTAAAAAGTGACGATGTATTAGACATGTTTACAAAACCATTGGACTTAGACGACTTGCTAAAAGAGATTACTGACAAATGAGCAAGGAAGTTTTGGCAGCCGCTAACAAGGTATTGCCGCAATGGGGGCTGACGAGCAAACTTCAACGGTTGTGCTACTATAAAATTTCGGTGCTAAACTCATCTGACGGTTTCCAAAATCCCGCACTACGCTTATACTTGACCGTTGTGCGTCAGCCGAAGAAATTAAACCCTCATTAAATTTTGTTTCCTAAATAAGAAACATTTATCTTTGCTAAATCAAAAGTAAGTTTGAATGGACAACTACAAGTTCCGAGTGGAGTTTTTGGAAGAGGCGAAACAATTCCTTGACGAACTTGATGAAAAGTCACGAGACAAAGTCTATTATAACATTTGGAAAGCCCGAATGACTAACGACAAGGAACTCTTCAAAAAACTTCAGGACGAAATTTGGGAATTTAGAACAAAGTTCAGCAAAACCTATTATCGGTTGTTTGCTTTTTGGGATAAGACCGACAACCAAGACACCGTAGTAATTTCAACACACGGTCTGATTAAAAAAACAGGCAAAACCCCAAAAGGTGAAATAGAGAAGGCTGAACGGTTAATGGATCAATATTTTAACGAAAAAAGAAAGAAAAAATGAAAACGTACAGCTTAGAAGAAATGACCGACAAACATATCGGTAAAAAAGGAACAAATAAAAGAGAAGCGTTCGAGAATGAACTTCGGCTTGACCTTTTGGGATACGCTATAAAACAAGCGAGAAAAGAACGCCACATGACACAGGAACAACTTGGCAAGCTTGTTGGCGTTCAAAAAGCTCAAATTTCTAAAATAGAAAACAGCACGACCGATGCTCGATTTTCGACCATAATGAAAGTGTTTGAAGTGTTGGGAGCTAAAGTGAAGTTTAATGTAGAGTTGAACAATCAGAAATTGATATACTGAAAATAAGCCGACCGCACAACATTGTATAAGCGTCGAAATAACCTCAGTTAAAAAACGCTACAAAAATATCTTTCCCCCTTCCCTCTTCTATTTTCGCATCCACAATAGATTATCTAATCCCTCCTCCCAAATTCATAGACATAAAAAAACCCTGTCTTTTTGAGACTGGGTTGCTTTGATTTTCAAGTAACTCCTACCAATATACGGCACAGACGGTACGTTTTACAAATCTACTTTGTATTGTATAAGTAATGTTAGGTAATTATTAACTAACACAATTTTAAATGCAGGTATTAGATGTTTTTAAGAGCCTAATTTTGACTTCGTGTGCCATTCAAATGGTTACTATTTGAGGCGCTACTCTAGATTTTGGGGTTTAATAGTAGAAATGAACTAAGCTGCATAGGCACCTTGTTTTTAGAAAAACATGTCAATTAAAAACTAAATCGCTGTTATTCGAATATATGATGTTAAAAGATTTTGTTTATTATCGGACATTAATGAAATTGTTTACCTAGTTTGAGATGCGCCACTAGTAAACTAAGGATGTTTTTAACGATGACAATTTCTCGTTTTTAGCGCTGTATTTATTTTCATAAATCAACTTAGAGGATGTTAATATGAATAGTTTATCACCATCAATAGATGCTCCAGATGTTTTCTCACCTGCTTAAATAGGGCCTATAACATTACCAAATCGAGACTACGGTTTATGATTTTTAATGGTGAGTTGGTAGATTATTCATGAATTAGGATGTAATAAAGCGATTCGAACTACGGAGTCAATCATATAAATTAACAATGTTCGGAAAATATCCGAACATTGTTGTATATTTGTATCGGGACATGAGACTAGTAAATAAGAAAGCATTAGAAAAGCTAAGAAGAAAAAATAGAGGAAACGTCTATTTGTCTAGTGCTATCGATAAACTCATTAAAGACATTGAGATTAATGAATGGGAAAATCAAAAGGAACTTAATCAAACTAGGCCTGATGCAGATTGCGTTCATAGTGATGGATTTTACTTTTTTGATATAAATATTCATAGAACAATGATACTTGTCGAATTTGATGACAAAGAGGCTTCGGTTTTGTGGGTTGGAACACATCAAGAATATGAAATGATATTCAAAAATAACAAGAGTACTATAAAAAAGTGGCTAAAATCTAACGATTGGATTTAGGAATTATGAAAACACAACTAGACATAACAAAATTATTGGAAATTGGAAAAATTCAAAATGAATTAGATCTAGAAAGAGCCTTGATTGCGGATAGAAAATTAAGGGTTCTTTCTAAAGAAAATCCAAAATATAAAGCTATTCGTAAGAAATTAAGAGACTTAATAGAAGATTATGAAAACAAAAACTGGTCTTCTAACTCAATAATAACAGAAACTAAAATACAAGAAAGTGATTCAGCCGAAGTAATTGCTGAAAAAGAAAGACTATTTATTCATAATAGAAAAGAGCTAATTAGAAAAAAACTAAAGCATCTAAACTTAACTCAACAAAGTCTTGGTACAGTATTGGGGCATAGTAGTAAATCCTATATGTCTGAATTAATGAATGGCGTTAGCCCCTTTTCTCTAAAGGATCTGATTGTTATCAATCGTTTACTAAATATTGATTTAGCTTATTTAGTACCTACATTTCTGAACCAATCAGACTTAGAGAAAATAACAGCGTCAATTAAAAAGCTCGACAATCCAAAACTCAAGCTGCTTAAAGATGATTTTGAATTAGCGTAAAAGCTAACTCAACCACGTGTACTCACTGATTAGGCCTGCAGTTTTGTTATCGCTTCGGGTTCCCTGGCTTAATCATTTCATTAGAAGCTCAGCACTCATCCACCAAAACTGCTGCCTTCTTCAAACTCATTCCCCGCACTTCGGAACAATTCTTCTGTTTATGTGTTTCAATTAATGAACTTACATAAAGGGTAATTACACAATGAAACAAATAATAGGAAATATACTTGGAGCAGGTGGCTTAATTGGAATCCTCTATTTTGGATATTTATACATTCAGGATTCAGATTCTTTCGAAGTATTTGGAGCAGATGTAGCAGTTAGTACGGGCGATTATGTACCTATTCTTATCTCTGCTATAGTAATGCTTGTTGGTATAGCAATGAGTAGAATGAAATCATAATTTAACGGAGAAAACATGTTACGATGGAGTATCACATTTTTTATAGTAGCTTTAATAGCTGCGGTTCTTGGCTTTGGCGGAATTGCAGGATCAGCAATAGGTATCGCAAAAATACTATTTTATATATTTATAGTACTTTTTATAGTTTCCCTACTCTTTGGTAGGAAGGGCAAAGCTTTATAGGCTGATTTCGGGATAACCTTGTGGGTGATAGCTAATTTGTTGATGGATTTATAATTAACACCTACAAAATCCATTAGGGTCTCCTGATCCCGAATGTTCGGGACTCCGTATGCGCTTCGTAGCGGACTACTAGCACCAACAATGCTTCTTCGTTTTGGTTCCCAAACAATTATTTTGAGATCCTTTACGGCGACTCCCTGTCGGTCGTCTTGTTCAGGATGACAGGGTTGGTGGTTAACACTCTAACCTCCCTGCGGTCGGTCATTCTCTATTATAATGTAGTATTTCCATGCAGCTCAAACAGATATATGAATCATTAAAAGATGTGTATAAGAATAAGCTCCTTAGTCCTTCAATTCCTCAATCTCCTAATAACTATTAACTAATTGTTAACTGTTCCCTAGCGCGCATAGACTTACGCCATGCTAAGTAGCCCATCACAGCAAGAATGGTAAATATTAAAAACTGAAAGCTTGTTAGTATTAAGCCTTTATAGAAATAGAGTGGTATGGAAACCAAGTTGGTTAAAATCCAGGCTAACCAGTTTTCTAGCTTTTTACGTGCCATTAACCACATCCCTAAAATAGCGAAAGAAGTTGTAGTTGCATCCCAAACAGGCACATCGCTATCGGTAAAATATGTCAATACAAAAATGAGTATTGCCAACGAGCCACTGAAAATAATTACTGAAATAATATTTTCTTTCCGTGAGTTGGTTGTAACAGGAACTTGATCCTCATCCCCATCGGTATTTAGCCAATAATACCAACCATACATACTCATTATTGTGTAGTAGAAATTTACGCCCATATCGGCATAGAGCTTAAAACTAAACGCTAAATAAATGTATATAACAGTGTTTACAATTCCTGTAGGGTACACCCAGATATTCTCTTTCATCGAGTACCAAACACTCATTATTCCTGTTGTAACAGCAATCCATTCTAGCATTGTGGTTTGCTGAATCCCAATTATAATACCATCAATAATAAACTGCATACTTCAACTTTTTTAAGAAAATTGTTCAGCGTACTAACTCAATACACAAAGCCACAAAGGTATGGGTATATCATGATAGTTTGTGAAGTATATTTCACAAAATTTATCCGCTCGATTTTAGAACTCGGGAGAGATTGAGTTTATGGATGGGAATTAAATAGCTAGAAAACATCTCGTCTTTGTGTATGCCTAGTAGGCCTGTTCCTCGGAAATCTACCACGCATATTTTTTCTTCTCGTTGTACTACCTCCCCAATTCCGTAGTATTCGGGACTGGGGCCATAGTACACTAAGTCGCCTAAATTCAACTCATTATCTGCCCTTCGGTGAAAGGGTAGAATCACAGGTAAAAGATCTAGACGATATGAAAGCCTTCGCTTTTTTGTTAATGACATTTTTCAAATTTATTACTCTAAAATATGAATTATTCTTTTTGAATTACCAGCATGTTTAATTTCAATATAAACGGCTTCTTCAGGTATCAATCCACTCATTTTACTAGGCCATTCTACAATGGAAATACCTTCGCCATATAAATACTCTTCTACTCCAATTTCTATGGCCTCTTGTTCGTCTTCTAGGCGGTAACAATCAAAATGGAAAATGGGCGTAGTGCCACGATACTCATTTATTAGGGTAAAGGTTGGCGAGCTTACATCCGTCTCTTTAACTCCATAATATGAGGCTATACCTTTCATAAAATGAGTTTTACCTGTACCTAACTCGCCTACTAAGCACACAACTGAGCCTGGGCTTAATTGTTCGGCAAATTTGCGCCCGTGAGCGATAGTTTCTTCAACTGAATTGCTTTCAAATTTCATAATTACTTGGGTTTTAAGGTTGCTACCGGTAAAATCATTTCCTCCATAGACGCACCCCCATGCTGGAAGGTGTCTTTATATCGATTCTGAAATTTGTGGTAGTTAGTTGGATAAACGAAATAATAATCTTCTTTGGCAATAATAAAATTATTTACACCTGGTGCCATGGGCAGTTTATAATCCTCTGGATTGTCCATAAATAGCACGTTGTTCTTATCGTCGGCTTTTAAATTACGGCCATATTTATAACGCAGATTTGTTGCCGTGTCTTTATCGCCATATACTTTGGCGTCACGCAAAGCTCTAACCGAGCCATGATCGGTTGTTATTACCACAGTTACATCTTCTTCAGCTAAATCTTTAAACATCTGCAATAAATGAGAATGCTGAAACCAAGCTTCTGTGATAGATCTAAATGCAGCTTCGTCAGGCGCCAATTCTTTTATTACCGCCGAATCGGATCGAGAATGCACTAAGGTATCTACAAAATTGTACACAAAGGCGGCAAGACTCGACTGTGCATAGTTGGTTATTTTATCCGATGCCCGCTTGCCCTCATCTGCTGTTAGAATTTTCTCGTATTTGAAATTAATATCAATTTTCGCTCTTTCTAGCTGGCGCTTTAGAAGCTCCTCTTCGTTTCTATTTAAAGATTTTTCATCCTGACCTTGTTGCCACAGCTCTGGATAAAGTCGTTCTATATCGGATGGATATAATCCTGCAAAAATAGCATTCCTCGAATAAGGCGTTGCCGTAGGTAAAATAGAATAGTAGAATTCAGTTTCTATATTATAAAATTCGGAAAGAATAGCCTCAAAGGTTAACCATTGGTCGTAACGCATACAATCGATCACAAAAAACATCACTTTCTTGCCATCTTTTAAATGAGGGTGTACGTACTTTTTTATAATATCTGGCGACAATACCGGCCTATCCTCATCTTTATTCAGCCACCCTAAATATTCATTTTCAATAAACTTGCCAAATGCCTTGTTAGCCTCTTGAAATTGGTCGTTTAAAACGTGCGCTAATGTTGCATCTCCACCACTTAGCTCCATTTGCCAGCGTGCTAATTCTCTATAAATATCAATCCACTCTTGCCACGTTGTGTTGGGGTGAATCCGGGAGGTAAAACCACTAAACTGCCTTAAATAGGTTTGTGCCGATTTCTCGGTTTGTAGCCGCGATCGTTCCAGAATACGTTTTGTAGTAAGTAGAATCTGATTGGGATTAACGGGCTTTATGAGATAATCGGAAATTTTGCCACCTATGGCATCTTCCATTATCGACTCTTCTTCGCTCTTCGTAATCATTACAACGGGTAATCCTGGCTGTAAACTCTTTATTTGTTCGAGCGTTTCAATGCCGCCCATGCCTGGCATTTGTTCATCTAAAAAAACAATATCAAAAATCTGCTCGCGAATCATGGTAACAGCATCGTCGCCATTTGTAACAGGTACAATTTCGAAACCTTTTTTCTCTAAAAATATAATATGTGATCTAAGCTGGTCGATTTGGTCATCAGCCCAAAGTATACGTGGCATAAGCAGGTAATATTTTCAACTAAAGTTCTATAAAAGGGGCTATCTTTTCTAATCGCTTTTTCCCGATACCTTTTATTTTCAATAAATCATCAATCGATTCAAAACTTCCGTTCTCTTGGCGATAATCTAAAATTCGCTGAGCATAAGCAACGCCAATTCCATTTAATTTTACAAGTTCATCAATGGTTGCGGTATTTATGTTCACAATTGATGTTAATTTTTCAATTTCATTAACACCTTCAACGTCCATTTCTTGGTTTTGTTCTATTTCATTTTGCTCAATTTCACTTTCGCTAGGTATATACTTCTTAGCCTCAGCTAAACTCTCTTGTTCTATAGCTGCACTTTTAGCATTAAACTCAGCCAAAATCTCTTCATACCTCTGTTGGCTCGATGTGTATTGTGTAGTTAAAAAACTGCTTATTAATAATATTACTACCACCAAAGTGAGCAATGTTATTATGACAATGCGTTCTTTACGTGATACTTGCAGTTGTTCTAACCAAAAAAAGATTTTGCGTTTTATTTTACCCATCTTCTTTCACCTTAATTGTATTGCCGTAATTAGGGAACATTTTATGTGTAAATCAACTTGTTTTAAAACAATGTAAGTATGAAGTTTGGCAAAACTAAATCTATGGCAGAATCGAAGCAATTTTTATATCAAAACCTCCCCATTTCATACGAAATTGTAGGCAAGGGTAAACCGCTAGTTGTATTACATGGCTGGGGAAGTAGCCGACGTGTGATGATGCCTTTAGCTCGCCAGCTTTCTAGCCTTCGAAAAAGTTATGTGCTAGATTTACCCGGCTTTGGTGAAACACCAGAGCCACCTATTGGCTGGACTATTGATGATTATACAGATGCTATTGAGGATTTTATCTCCAAAACTTTTAGCGAACCGGTAGATATTTTGGTGCATTCTTTTGGTGGGCGGATTGTGCTAAAACTTTGCGCACGACCTTTTGCACAAACAAAAATCGAAAAGGTTCTTATTACGGGCGGCGCCGGGATGAAGCCAAAACGTTCCTTTAAGTATTATGTGAAGAAGTATTTTGCCAAAATGCTTAAAGCTCCATTTGTGATACTTCCCCAACCTTTACGTGATAAAGCTCTTAATTGGTTGCGCACTACTAAGTTGTGGAAGAGTTTAGGTTCAAGCGATTACAGTAAACTTTCTGGAGTTATGCGTGAGACTTTTGTGAAATCGGTTTCTGAATATTTAGAAAGTTCTCTGCCTAATATTCCACACGAAACGCTGTTACTTTGGGGACGCAATGACGACGCCACTCCTGTTTACCAAGGCCAAAGAATAGAAAAAGGAATTGAGAGAGCAGCATTAGTAATTATTGAAGATGCCGGGCACTATGCCTTTCTAGATAAACCCAAGCAATTCGCTGCAATTGCAGAGGCATTTTTTAAAGGCTAAGAATTTAGGGGTGAGCGATATCGTTCGTTTTTAATCATTGAACTGAAACTCATACCGAAGATGTCTCTTAAAATGAATCTTGCCAGAATTTCGGTGGATTTGTACGCATCATTTATAAAACAAGCCTTCCCACCGATATCTATTTTTTAATCTACTTACCCCGAGATAAATCTCGGGGCTATTCATATTCTTGAAATCGATTCTACTCCCCAAAGTGGGTTCAACAAAAGTGGTCGTATTCTGAAAGCTTGCCAAATTAGTTGGTCACAATCATCGTTTTGAACTGTGATTCATTTGATTTTATTGATTTATATGATGAGATTTGGTTTGTTAACAAAGCTAATTCCTAGCAATAAAAATATGAATGGGAACGGGCTTTAGCTCGTTCACAAGTGAGCCACACCACATCCTATTGGCTTTAGCCAAAATGATTCCACACACACCCTAATTCACAGTTCTAACAATGGGCTAAAGTCAGTGGCAATTGAGGTGGGTTTGAATAGCTTTGAGTAATGAGACATTCCAGATAATTAACCCCTGTTACATGTTTACTGATCATTGTTCATTGTTAGCCGCTCACACCTCAATGCTATTTTCTTATATCTTAATGCTTACATCTTATGTCTATTCTTCCATTCTTCTGGAATTTCGGTGGATAGATGTACGCCTAGCTCCTTAATTTCTAGGCCAGAGCTGATGAGGCTGATTCCAATATTCTGTGCTTTTTTGCTGCTTTTATCGCCGCCAATACCATAAATGGGGTCGTCAATAATGGGATGTCCCCAACTTTCTAAATGCAGCCGTATTTGGTGAGTTCTACCTGTAATGGGTTCGCATTTAATTAGCGCTGAACTGGTTCCTCGGTCCATAACAGTGAATTTAGTTTGGGATTCTTTACCTGCTTCTAAACCCAACTTACTTTCGAATACAAAACCGGTTTTACGCTTTATAGGAAGATCAATTGTTATACCTGGCTGGGCAGGAACACCACTAACAAGGGCATAATATGTTTTCTGAACTTTATCTTGAGCAAAGCAAAGCATAGCTTTTTGTGCGAATGCTTTCGTTTTTCCAAAAAGTACAATCCCTGAAGTAACTGCATCTAACCGATGTACAATTTTCAAATCTTTGTAGCCCATATCCTCTAACATCCACGTGAGCGTATTTTTATTATAACGGCCACCTGGGTGCATGGGCAGTGGAGCAGGTTTAAAAACGGCTAGGTAGTCTTCCGTTTCCACAAGAATCCGAATTTCATCGGGCACACTAGGTTCTATAACCGCGGGGTTATGATGAAAGACTTTATCACCCACCTTTAACGTGTAGTTAGGGTTTGCGGTGGTGTCATTTACCCCAACCTTTCCATCTATGATTCGTGTTTCCCAATCTTTTTCAGCTCGAAATGGGAAACGAGCCAACATCATACTAAGTAAGCTTTCGCCCACAAAATCGTTGGCAACTCCAAATCTATGGGTGATTGGGTACGGAGTGATTACACGAACTTTACGCCTATTATCCAACTTTTCGTTTAACTTCCCTTTCCTTAAAATCATCATCGAAGTAGTTGTACCACTTTCTAAATGGTTTAAAAGCATTGTTTATATCAAATGGACGACGATATTCACTTTCTTTACATTCGTCACTACAGCAACCTTCCATTAATTTGGCGCCTTCTTCTGAGCAAACAAAAAGCTTATTACACTCCATATTGGCACAATTCACATAGGTATCGGCAGGTTTACCAGTAATTTCGCATTGCGCAATGGGCGCTAAATTGGCTGGATCTACAGGCACCACAAGGCGATCGTCAAACACAAAGCACTTTCCTTTAAAGTGCTTGCCTTTTTCTTCTTTAGCGTAGTTAAGAATTCCACCGTGAAGCTGGTTTACATCATCCCAGCCATCTTCTTTCATAAGTACAGAAAATTTCTCGCAACGGATGCCGCCTGTACAATACATGAGCACTTTTTTATCTTTGGGAATATTAGCTTCTTCAAGCCATTTCGGAAAATCATAAAAATTCTTCAAATCCGGTTTAAGTGCGCCTTCAAAATGCCCTATTTTTGATTCGTAATTATTACGCACATCAATCATTACATAATCTTCACCCGATTCCATCACTCCGCGCCAATCGGCTGGTGCTAAATAGTTACCACCATTTTTGGGATTAACATCATCTACATGCAGGGCAACTATTTCTTCTCGAACCTTACAGATAAGCTTTGCAAAAGGAATATAATCTGACTCGTCTGTTTTAAATTCAGTTTCTTCAAAACCAGGTAGCGAACGTAAATAGCTTTTGTATTCAGCCATTTGCTCTTTGGTGCCTGCAGCTGTTCCGTTTATTCCTTCGCTTGAAATATAAATTCTTCCTTTTATACCCAAATCTTTACAATAAGCTTTGTGCTCTTTGCAAAAACGTTCTACATCGGCAATTTCATTAAATTTGTAATAAAGGATTACTTCATACATCTTTATACCTATTTTCTCTTAATCAATGATTAAATTTATACTTAACTTAAACGATGTGTAAATTTACGAATTCCCTTTATAAATAATTATAGTGTTTTAAAATTGTCAAGAGCTAAATATACTTCTTTATTACTGTCCATTTTCGTACTTGTTATGCAATCATCTTCCATTTTTGCACAACAAAAAAGTGTGTTTATTGAATTAAAACAACAGTTTGATAACGGCATTATTTCTGCGCAAGATGTTGCCGACAAATATCTCGATACTATTTATGAAGGTGATTTTCAAAAATGTGGTACGCCTGCCAGTAAATTTATAGATGCCCACAACGCAAATATTAGCGCTAATACTCTCAGTAAGCTAAACCCTACTGTTTTACGGCAAAGATCTTTTACGCCATCTACTTTTATATCTGCGTCGGGTAAATTCAAGATTTTTTTTGAAACTACAGGCTCTCATGCAGTACCCCTCGCCGATGCAAATGGTAATTCAATTCCTGATTATGTAGAATGGGTAGCCCAAGCAATGGATTCTTCTTATAACCACACTGTGCTAACACTTGGCTTCCCTGATCCAATCCCCCAGGGTGCTAGTTACGAAGTGTATCTCAGAAATATAGGTGGTGTTTATGGTACCACTCATCAAGATCAGTCCTCACCAGGTGGTACTTATATTACCATACACAAAGACTTTGATGGTTTCCCAGAAAACCAAGATCCAGATGGTAACCAAAGAGGGTCAATTAGAGCCACCGCCGCTCACGAGTTTAAACATGCAGTTCAATTTAAACAAAATAATTGGACGGGTGAGGCCGATAGATGGGCAGAAATGGATGCTACCCTGATGGAAGAAATAGTGTACGATGATGTTAACGACTACTATAATTACCTAGAGGGTTTTCAAACTAGTATTTTTGGGTATCCTGAAAAAAGCATTATCCCAGGTTCGTATCAACATGTAACTTGGGCTATTTATTTTTATGAACGTTTTGGACAGGATTTCTGGACGAAAACTTGGGAGCGTATTGAAGCCGCACCACAAACATTTGGTTTTTTATCTGCTATTCGCCAAGAAATTGAATCTAGAGGCGAGAGTTATGAAAACAGTATAGCCGAGAATTTTCTTTGGCATTATGCTTCTGGTAATCGTTTAAGTCCAACTAATTATGGTTTTGAAGAAAGACTTGAGTATCCTGAGTCGTACATTCGAAAGAAAGTTAGCACATTGTCCGACACCCTATCTACTTCACTAAATGTTGCTGGTTTTGCGGTCGATTTTCTTGAGGTGGATTTAACGGAACCTAGAGTAGGACAAGTTAGCGCAACATTCACCTACACAAACCCTAATTTACAACTCGCATTTTTAGCTTATTTACGTGATGGAAGTACTGAGTACCGCACTATTTCACCAAAAACCACTGGTACTACAAATTTTTATGGGCCTTGGAATTGGGAAGATATCACTCGACTGGGAATTGCTGCAGTAAACCTTGTTCCTGGCAAATCAACCAGTTATCAGTATTCCGTTTTTGCTACTATTCCTGAAGAAACTTTCTTAGCACAAAATTATCCAAACCCATTTAATCCTACAACCAATATCACCTTTGGTCTTACTGAGCGGCAAAATGTGTTGTTAGAAGTATTCGACTATACAGGACGCCGAATTCGTACTCTTGTGGATGGGGTGCGTGACCCAGGAAGCTATTTTATTAATTTTGATGCAACGGGTTTAGCTTCTGGAATATATCTTTATCGCCTAAAAACTGATCGTGGCGTTTATTTCAATAAAATGACGCTGATTAAGTAACTTTTAATTAAAATACCCACAATAGGCTATGTTCTACAAGTCATGATTTTTGTTTTTTGTTTGTGTCAACATTCATTAAACATAGTATTATGATTATAAAAAAAACTCTAAGTATTTTTATTCTTGGCTTGTTGGTAACAGCCGTAGGATGTAAATCTACAAATAGCGACACCGGTGTTAGTAGTGGTACAATATCTGCAACTATAGACGGTAAATCTTGGGAAGGCCAAGGCGGATCTGGCGTAAAACAGTCTATAAACATGGGTACTGGAAAGATAACAACAGTTACTGCGGTTGCCGCCAAAGTACTAGACACTAGTACGGGTGATAGTGAAACTATGGAAGTATCGATTTACGGGGAAGTAGGCGCAGAAAGTATTGCAAAACGTACTTATAATATTTCTACTAATAGTAATAACAAGCAAAGTGCTCAATTCTCATTCATATCCATGGTTAAAGGTGAAATGGTTTCCTACGTTGCAACCTCTGGATCGGTAACAGTAGAGGGTATATCTGACGATAATGTAAAGGGAACTTTTGAGGGCACTCTTACTAATGCTCGTGATGCTAATGATATTAAAGAAGTAACAAACGGCGGCTTTAACGTAGATTTTACCTTTAGTTATGATTTCTAACTACAGATTTAAAAATAGATTTAGCACGATTCTAAAAAGTGTGTAATTCACTTTATAAAATCTTCTAAATCCACCCCATATCCCCGAATTGTGCCTCTAGATAACGAATGATTTAGTTGGCACGATTCCCGAATGGAGTCGATACGCTTAGCTGTTAGAAGGCAGGAACCTGATTAACCTGTTTGCCAATATAATTACCTCTGATTGATCACACGCAATACTACTCGGTATTGCGTGTGATAATCTTCATGTTATTTACAACTCTAACATAGCTACGCTAATTCAGTTCAATTCACTTTTTGGCGGGCAGTATTTTTCCTGAAACTTCTCCAAAGCCGATTCTAAGTCCGTTTGCTTCGGCGGCGGCTTTCATGATAACGGTGTCGCCATCGTTAATGAACTTACGTTCTTCGCCGTTTGCTAGCTTTATGGGTTTTGTGCCTCGCCATGTAAGCTCAAGCATACTGCCGTAAGAGTCTTCAGTGCTACCACTTATGGTTCCAGAGGCGTAGAGATCGCCTGGCTGAATATTGCACCCACTAACACTGTGATGAGCAAGTTGTTGCGGCATACTCCAGTATAGATTCTTGAAATTTGAGGTGGCTAGTTTTTGAGGCTCTTCTAAAGTATCTACATCCAGAAACACTTCTAATTTTATATCAAAAGTGGAGCGATTTTTTTGTTTGAGATATGGAAGTACTTCTGGGACTTGCTCAGGCATTTTTGTGCGGAATGGTTCTAACGCATCTAATGTGACAACCCAAGGGGAAATTGAAGTTGCCCAGCTTTTAGCGAGAAATGGTCCTAGCGGCTGGTATTCCCATTTTTGTATATCTCTAGCGCTCCAATCATTCACTAAAACCATTCCAAAAATATAGTCTTCTGCTTCATCAACAGAAATACTATCTCCGAGATCATTTCCTGGCCCAGTTAAGAAACCCATCTCTAATTCAAAATCGACTAATTTACTTGAACCAAAATTAGGCTGGCTTGAATCAGTCGCAATTGTTTGTCCTTTGGGGCGATGTATTTCTGCGCCGCTTAAAACAATAGAACTCGCTCTGCCGTGATATCCTACTGGAAGGTGCTTCCAGTTTGGCATGAGCGCATTATCTGGATCCCTAAACATGGAGCCAACGTTAAAGGCGTGCTGTTCAGAGGAATAGAAATCGGTATAGTCGCCAATTTCTACGGGCATCATCATAACAACGTCATCTCTATGGAAAAATGCATCCGTGCTAAGTTGTTCATCGTCTCGTAAGGCTGGATTTTCTGTGCCAAGAAGACTCATAAGTGTAGCGCGTGCTTCTTGCCAAGCGGGCTTACCTAAACTCATAAAAAAGTTAAGGCTCGAATCTTGAAATGCATATTGATCTTTCAATAATGGACCATCAAAAAGTCCAGCTTCATCTAGCACAAAAAGATCTACAATTAAATCCCCTATCGCAGTGCATAAATGAATTTCACCATCGGGATTTAAAAAAGCTCCATAGGGCAAATTTTGTATAGGAAAGTCATGCCCTTGCTCAACGTCAATAAATGAAATTTTCATGATATTATGTTCTTTTTCTCTTGTAAATTATGTTTATTCTTTTCTCTAATGTTAATTAAAACCTATAATTAGGTTAGTATTCCAAGCTCTTGTAAATCCTCCACAGGTTCATCAAAACTACAGCTTCCGAAGGATAGTACTGAAAGCATTCGCAGCATTTTAATTTCAAGTTCGGGTGCTGCTAGCTCTTTCCATGCAAAGTACTGGTTAGTAAAACGGAAGTGGTCGGGGTTTTCGTCTTCCAGCATTTCAACAACTTCATTTTCGGATAAATCTTGTGTATAGCTGAGTATGGAGGCTCCAAAAGTATTCAAAAAGCCGTGCATTTTAGTTTTCACACTTTCATTATAATGACGAATAGGGTGATGTAAACCGGCTGTAAATTTAATTGCCACGTTTTCATCGCGCGCTGCTAGCATAACTTTTGCTAAGTATTTTGACGGTGGAAATTGATGTGCCTCCACGCCTCCACAACGAATTTTAAAACCAGAAAAGATATAATAGGGCAAATTCATTGATTGAATTTGACTGTTATGCGCTGCAACAAATCGAATTATTTTTTCGGCAAGTTTTGGATCAAAATCAAATCCTGGTATTTCAAAAAATAAACGCTGAGGTAACAATCTCGATTTACCCATTACTTTAACGGCGTAATCGATAGCTTTAATGGCGTCTATTCCCTTGCCTGTGTAAATGGCTTCTACAGGCAATTTAATTTCTAGAGTGCCCGTACGCACTTTATTTTCATGGTTTTTATGAAGTAGGGCAACTTCTTTTACAACCGTAGTTATAGCCTGCTTAAACTCGTTAAATTCGGTGGTTGCTGGCGCTACAATAGTCAGTTCAATAGGCAACTCTTTCTTAGGGACTTTATGAAGTAACTCACCTAACTCCTTTAATTGATTAGAACCAATTACAAACTTTGAAAGTAGCCATGAATGGGGAGATTTCCGATGTTTTAGAAAGGTGTCGAATGCATCAACCATGCTAAGCGATGCTGGCGGATATAAACCAGCATAATCAACAATTTCTTCTAAAAAAGGTTTTACTGCTTTCTTCATTTATACTTGAAGACCACTTTTACTTTTCATTTCAACTTTGAGTAAGTATATCTAGCACTATAGCATCGGCAATTTTAAGCCCTTTCGAAGTTAAACTAAGTGCATCACCAACTTGAACTTTCCCTTGCTGCTGCTTTTCAAAAAGATATTCTTTCTGTTTCGTATTCAGCCTAAAATTATACTCATTTTTTAGCACATTTAAATCAATTCCTTTCATTGTTCTAAGAGCAAGCATTATTCTTTCTTCAGCTAATGCTGGTAGGTCTAAAAGCTCTTTTTCGGGTACTTGTATAGCAATTGATTTTGTATAAGCCGTGATATCTGGTTTATTCTCCCATCTATAGGCGCCCGTTCGTTCTTCATTCCACCAAAAAGAATGTGCCCCTGGGCCAAGACCTAAATAATTTTTGTGCGCCCAATAGTTAGCGTTGTGCAAGGCTTCTTTCCCAGATTTGGCAAAATTACTTACTTCATACCTTTTAATATCATGTGCTAAAAGGTGATGCTCTACTAAATCAAAATGAGCTGCCACTTCATCGTCTTCGGTTGGTATAAGTCGACCTAGTTCAACCTGTTTCCCAAGCCGAGTTCTCGGCTCAATAGTTAAAGAATAAGCGGAAACATGCGGGGGATCGAAGGTGAGAAGAGTTTCCAAATCCTTCTCTAACATAGACAAAGTTTGACCAGGGTTTCCATAAATCAAATCGACCGTAAAAACGTTAATATCAGACAATTTCAGCAATTCTAAACACTTTAGAGCTTCATCTGCTGAATGTGCACGATTCATAAAGCGTAATAGATTCTCGTCGAACGATTGTACGCCCATACTTACACGGTTCACCCCTAATGATTTCAAATCCGCTAAATATTGTGCACTTACATCATCAGGGTTCAGTTCTACTGTGATTTCATCAGCCTGAACTTGGAAGGTTTTGTAAATCGCATCTAATATATCTCCCAGTTCCTGCTTTGTAAGTAATGATGGTGTTCCTCCCCCAAAATAGATGGTTTGAACAGGCTCTTGAGTATATACGGTATCTTTTTTTGATTCAATTTCTTGCACTAAAGCTTTAACAAAATCAGCTTTATGCTGTTGCTGAGTTACAAAATAGAAATCGCAGTAAGAACACGCTTGTTTACAAAATGGAATATGTAGGTATAAACCTGACATGGGGTATGATGACTGAGTAAGAAGGCTTGGCGGTTAGTCTCTCACGAATTTATATTATTCTGCCTTTTTAGTATAAAAAGGATTCTTAGTGTAGGTGTCTTGCCCTGTATAAGCGCGCGAATATTTCACATAATTATCAGCGTAATTTCTAATGGATTTAATTTCATCTTCTGAAAGTTTACGTGCTTCCTTTGCAGGAGAGCCCATATACATATAACCACTTTTTAATGTTTTGCCAGGGGGCACTAAACTTCCCGCAGCAACAATTACGTCAGATTCTATCACAGCTTTATCTAAAATAGTAGCATTTATTCCTATCAACACACGGTCTTTGATGGTACATCCGTGCACTACAGCGCCGTGACCAATAGTTACTTCGTTGCCAATAATTGTGGGCCCAGTTTGATTCATCACATGAATGCACACATTATCTTGCACGTTACTTCTATTTCCAATCTGAATATAATTCACGTCGCCTCGAATGGTTGCATTAAACCATACACTACTTTCCTTTCCTAATGTAACATCCCCAATTATATCGGCACTTGGCACAACAAATGCTGTTTTATCTATTTTTGGTGTGGTTTTTAAAAAATCGTGTATCATATTTATGCTTATTAAATGATTCCCTGTTTTATTAACAGAAAAAAAGGGCCGATTGTTACATCGAGCCCTTAGAAAATTATGTGCTTGTTATACTTATTTTTTTAAGTATTGAACAATTACTGCCCTAAATTGAGGATATGATCCTGGATTACTTTCAATCTTATCACCATTTATAAAAAATGTTGGTGTAGAATTCACGCCTTTTACGATTCCCTCCTGCTTATCCATCATAATTTTACGCTGTAACTCTAAAGAATGTAGGTCTTCTTTAAATTGATCCATGTTTAAGCCGATGGATTTTGCATATCCTGTAAAAAGCGACTCTGCATTACCTCTACTCCACTGCTCCTGTCCATCAAAAATCTTATGATGCATTTCGTTAAACTTACCTTGCTTTTTAGCGGCTTCGGCGGCGCGTGCTGCGAGCTGCGAATATTGGTGTGAAGTTAACGGGAAATTTTTGTTTACAATTTGTACTCTATTGCCAAACTCTTTCTTAATCTCTGTTTCAATAGGTATAAAATATTTACAGGCTGGGCACTGGTAATCGCTATATTTTACAAGTGTTACTTCTATTTCGGCAGGATCAACTTCTACAGTTGCCGTATTTGAAGTTGGCGTTGTAATGTTTGCGTTGTTATTACTTTGCTGCGCATTTTCACTTTGTTTTGCATCTCCACAAGAAACAAATAATGCAAAAAATGTGAGTAACAAAGTTAAATTTAATCCTTTTTTCATGAGCTCTATGTTTAGTTTAATTTCACACTCAGTATTAGAGTTTTACTTTACTGAAATGCCTATTTAATATAGTATCTATTTTTCCAATTATCAGTTCAATATTCCATTCTAATATTTGAATATCGTTCACCTTTAAGCTCTTTCTCAACAAAAGCACTTTTGGTGGAAATGGTGTATCTTCATTATTGTTTTAAAATAGCCAAAATAATACGGTCTTTCATACTATGCACTCCATTTATATTACAGAACTTTTGAAGCAGGCCTTTGCTGAAGATTTAGGCATGGGCGACCTCACCTCAAACTCTATTTTTAGCGAATCTGATACTGCTAAAGGTAGTTTTACAGCCAAAGCTGATGGCGTTTTAGCTGGGCTTGCCATCTTAGAAAGTGCATATCAGCTTTTAAGCGATGATGTTTCCGTTTTCCTATACAAAAAGGATGGCGATTTTGTTGCCAAAGGCCAAGTAATTGCTGAAGTAGAAGGCCCAGTTCGAGCTTTATTAAGTGGCGAACGTGTAATTTTAAATTTGATACAGCATGCTAGCGGAATTGCTACGGCCACCGCCGATGTAATTGATCGACTAGATGATTCATCCATTACTATAACAGATACACGTAAAACATTACCTGGTTTGCGAGCTCTGCAAAAACATGCCGTACGCTGTGGGAGCGGTCAAAATCATCGTTTTAGGTTAGATGATGGGGTGATGATAAAAGACAATCACATTAAAGCAGCGGGCAGCATTACCAAAGCTGTAGAAATTGCACGTGCTAATATTGGCCACATGGTTAAAGTAGAAGTGGAAACAGAAACTAAAGCAGAAGTGCTAGAAGCGGTAAAAGCTAAAGCAGATGTGATTATGTTAGATAATCGCACCCCCGATGAAGTTAAAATGCTAGTGGCGCTCATTCCCGATACTATAATTAGTGAAGTGTCTGGTGGCATTACTCCCGAAAATATTGCGGGTTACCGTGGCTGCGGTGCCAATATCATCTCTTTAGGTTGGCTAACGCATTCTGTTAAAGCCTTTGATATTAGTTTTAACCTTACAAATAGTTAGTCAAATAATATTCGACTAACTTCTTTTCTAAAGTTATATTTTTCTACATACATCATTAGAATACTTTTACCTGTTTTAAACCCGTTTATATTCATCATTCAAATTTCTTACTACACATGATAAAATTATACTCATTATTTTTAAAGACCAGTCTCTTACTTGCTTTACTTATAAGCACAAATCTAACTGCTCAAGACGCTATTCGTTTCCAGGGTGAAGTTGATGCTTTAAACGCAACCAAGTTCAAGATTGATGAACAAAAAGAAGTGGTGGTTTTTACAGGTAGCTCGAGTATTAAAATGTGGAAACATGTTCAAGAAGATTTCCCGCAGGTAAATGCTATCAATACAGGTTTCGGTGGCTCGGCCATGACCGACTTGCAATACTACCTAAACGACTTAGTATTAAAATACAATCCGGATAAGATTTTTATCTACGAAGGTGACAATGACATCGCAAATTCGATAAGTCCAGCAGCAATTTTAAAAACTACTCAAGAAGTTATTACAGCAATTAAGGCAAAATTACCAAAGGCAGAAATTTTTCTTATCTCAGCTAAGCCAACTATTTTAAGATGGGAACTTGCCGAAGGATATTTAGCATTGAATAAGCTATTTGAAGAATATAGCGCCAATACAAAAGGCGTTACTTACATAGATATCTGGACTCCTATGCTGAATGAAGAAGGAACTCCAAAAGCAGACATCCTTCTGTCAGATAACTTACACATGAACAAAAAAGGCTACGTGATCTGGGCCGATGTAATTGGTAAGTATTTGAAGGATTAGGGCGGTTAACTTTTCCAAAGTTATAGACGCTTTACTTAGCTGAACATTTCTAATTTTACTTCCCCAACTCCATAGGAGTTGAATGTGAATATCTTAGAAATTTGTTACACCAAACCTCTTATACCCCGCTACTTCTAACCACACTTTTGGGATAGTACCTTTGGAGCAAATTAATATTGATATTAACCTATCAGTTAATAATATATTTTTAATTATAACCTAATAGGTGTATATTTAATTACAATTTTAATCGCTCATGGACGTTATCTGTAAAAACAAAAAGCTGATCAAAGTCTATGAATCCGGAAAGCCAACGAAAAAATATCGTTTGTCACAGGATATCATAGATAAATTTTTAATGCGTGTAGGTGCATTAGAATCAGCGGTAACGATTCATGATTTATGGAAACATCCTGCATTTAATTTTGAGAAATTGCAAGGATATGAAAGTCGTTTCTCCATTCGGTTAAACCGGCAGTATAGACTGGAGATTGAAATTGAATGGATTAACGAAGATAAGACCATTGGAAAAATCGAACTTTTAGATATTTCAAAACACTATGAATAGCTGAAAAGCATTCTGACAATCATAAAACACACCTTTGAGAGGAAAATATTATGGTTCTGCTTAACAAGGTTAAGCCGTACAAAAACATTGGCCCTGGTGCACATATACAGGAATTGATGGAAATCAGAGACTGGACTCAACAGGATCTGGCAGATGTTTTAGGAGTTTCAACCAAACACATAAATAAGCTGCTAAATAACGAACAACCAATTACTTTAAACATGGCAAAATTGCTTGGAGAAGCTTTTGAGTTATCACCACAATTTTGGATCAATTTGGATACCAATTATCGTTTAAGATTGGAAGAGGAAACGGAGGAAGAAAAAGATGTAGATGTACGATCAAAGATTTATCAGTACATGCCTATCAATGAAATATGCAGATTGAAATGGTTTGATAAACCTAAAACTACCGATGAACTGGTAGAAACAGTCTGTGATTTTTGGAGTATGGAGTCTCTTGATTTTAAAGTGATGGAACAAGTACCGGAGCTTAATTATCGGGAATCAGAAGCCTACGATAAGTTCAATGCCTTCTCTGCCAATTGTTGGTATCAAATGGCGAAAAATTCGGCGGAGAATTTTGATGTTCCTGCCTACAACAAGAGCAAGCTAAAACAACTTGCAGAAAAGCTTCACACTTACACTCGGAAAGAAAACGGAGTGGCAGAAGCGTTGGAAGAACTCAATAAAACCGGAGTGAAATTTTTTGTGCTCTCCCATTTACAAAAGACCTATATAGACGGAGCTTCTTTTATCCATAACAAAAGCCCAGTTATTGTTTACACAGCTCGTTATAAACGCAACGACAATTTCTGGTTTACCCTCGCCCACGAAATCGCCCACGTTTTAAATCACCTCAAAAAAGAAGGGGATTATTTTCTGGATGATTTTTCAAAAACTAAAGAGGAAATAAATGATACAGAGCGAGAGGCAAATACATTGGCTGCTGAATATTTGAGGCACAACGAAATTTTAGATTTTTTTGACAGCCTTGCTTACATCACACAAGAGCAGGTGGAAGAGTGCGCCGAAACCTTTGACGTGCATACAGCCATTATTATGGGGGCGCTGGCTCATCACAAACAAATCTCTTACAAATACCTGCATTTATTTACAGAGGATGTAAGGAAGCAAATACCGATGGATTTTTATGTGGAGCCTAAGACTAATGAGAAGTAAAAGTAATAACTGTGATATATGTTCATCACACTCATCACAATTAAACGGGATAAGGTAGAATAAGGGTGGCGAATGTGGCACTCTTCCCTTTTATAATTAATACGTAAGTGTATCAAATCGGGCAATAATGGAAAGATTTCAATTTTACGGTGAACTTAAAAATATTGTAGAGAGGACTGGTAAACTATATTTACAAAACGGAAAACGTATCAAGTGAGTTTTGAAATAGCAAAAAGTGGTGAAGAAAAATTGCTCTTTAATTTAATTAGTGATGGTATAGACTTTACAGATGTATTTTCTTTAACAAAATTCGAGGGCTTAAATAGAATCGAAGGAACTGATAAGAATGAAAGAGAAATTGTTGTATCTGGTTTATTTGCAAAAGATTCTACTGTAGGCACAAAGACAGATTCGAAAGTAATTTTAAATGGTTACGTTTTCAAAAGCAAAGACTATTTAGACCCGTCAGGTTTTTAAAACCTGACGGGTCTAAATAATTTTTATATAAGTACTCTCATCACTTCCCACACCAAATGAATGTTTTTGTGTTTATAAACATTCTAGTAAGTATGAATAGAACTATATTATTAGACAAAAGACCAGTAGGTAAACCTGAACTCTCTGATTTCAGATTTATTGAAGAAGAAAAACCCTCTCTTAAAGACGGACAAATCCTATTAAAGCTGAAATTCGTTTCGGTAGATCCATATCTAAGGGGACGAATGAGTGACGCAAAATCTTATGTGCCGCCTTTCGAATTGGGCAAACCCGTTAGCTCTGGCGTAGTTGCAGAAGTGGTTGAATCCAAAAACGACAAATTCTCAAAAGGAGACTTTGTTTCTGGGATGCTTGCATGGAAAGAACTTCAAGCCTCTGACGGAAAGGGATTGATAAAAGTAGATCCCAAAATTGCCCCACTCTCTGCTTACTTGGGCATTTTAGGAATGACTGGGCTTACCGCACATCTTGGATTATCCGAAATTGGAAAACCAAAAAGTGGAGAAACTATAGTTGTTTCTGGTGCAGCTGGCGCTGTAGGAACGGTGGTTGGTCAGATTGGTAAAATTCTTGGCTTGAAAGTAATTGGTATTGCCGGAACCGACGAGAAAGTTGAATTACTTACCACTGAGTTCGGCTTTGACGCAGCCATTAATTACAACACCACCAAGAATATGGCACAAGCAATTGCTGAAGCCACCCCAAATGGCGTAGATATTTATTTTGATAATGTTGGTGGCGAAATATCGGATGGAGTTCTCGCAAATATTAACAAGTTTGCACGCGTGGTTGTTTGTGGTGCAATTTCATTATACAATGCTACTTCGATACCAATGGGACCAAGAGTTGAGCCACTTTTAATTAAAAACAGTGTGTTAATGCAGGGTTTCATTGTGAGTAATTATTCAGATAAATTCTCCGATTCAATACAACAACTGGCAACTTGGTTAAGCGAAGGGAAACTCACTAATTCAGAAACTGTGGTTGATGGATTTGAGCACATTCCAAAAGCTTTTATTTCCCTGTTTGACGGAAAGAATACTGGTAAGTTGGTAGTTAAAATGTAGAAAGTCACAACATTTAAAATATAAAGCATGCAGAACTTCGAGTTTAAAAATCCTACTAAAATTCTGTTTGGAAAAGGGCAGATTGAAAACCTAACCAAAGAGATTCCTGAAGGTGCGAATATTCTGATGCTTTATGGTGGCGGTAGCATCAAAAAAAATGGTGTTTATGATGAAGTTATAAAAGCTCTTCCTGGGTTTAAGGTCACCGAATTCGGGGGAATTCCAGCAAACCCTGAATATTCCATTTTGATAGATGCTCTGGCAATTATCAAATCTGAAAATATCGATTTTTTACTCGCTGTTGGTGGGGGCTCGGTTATAGATGGAACTAAATTCTTATCTGCCGCCGCTGTTTTTGAAGGCAATTCGCCCTGGGATATTCTTACAAAACGAATTAGAACTACCAAAGGGATGCCTTATGGCACCGTATTAACATTACCTGCAACAAGTTCTGAAATGAATTCGGATGCTGTTATAACCAGAGCCGAAACTAAAGAAAAGTTGAGCATGGGTGGAGCGGGATTGTTTCCTGTATTCTCTGTTCTTGACCCAGAGGTAGTGAAGTCCATCCCCAAACGCCAATTGGAGAATGGTTTGGCCGATGCCTTTATGCACGTGCTGGAACAGTATATGACTTATCCAGTGGGAGCAATTTTGCAGGATCGCTTTGCGGAAAGCATTTTGCAGTCGATTATTGAAATCGCCCCAAAAATATTGGAGAATCCATACGACTACGATACCGCAGCTAATTTTATGTGGTGCTGCACTTGGGCTCAAAACGGATTACTCGCAAATGGAGTACCCACCGATTGGTCGGTTCACCTTATAGCTCATGAGTTAACGGCATTATTTGGAATCGATCATGCTCGTACTTTAGCCATCATATTACCCAGCCACTATAACTTCACTTTCGAATCAAAAAAAGAGAAATTAGCGCAGTATGCAGAACGAGTTTGGGGAGTTAAAACAGGCTCCGTGGCAGATAAAGCCAAAGCTGGAATTGATAAAACGGAAACATTTTTCCATAGCTTAGATATTAATACAACACTGTCTGCTTATACTAGCGAATATGCAGGGACGGCAGAAACCATTGCCAAGCGATTTACCCAACGTGGTTGGAAAGGCATCGGAGAACATAGAAACCTGACCCCAACAGATGTAGCCAACATTGTAACAAATTCTTATTGATTTCACATTTTTTAGCTCTTTCATACTTTAGCTGAGATCAATAGCCATTCGAAACTATTTTATTAAACTATTTATACTATTATGAAGAACCTTAAAGTAATACGACCAGTACTTCCTGCCACTGATATGAGTGCAGAACTTAAATTTTTTGACCTTCTTGGCTTTCAATCCATCTACGATTCACAGCTTTATTTTGATAAATTGGATTACGCTGTACTTCAAAGAGATGGGCTGGAAATTCATGTGCAACTTCAGCAACAAAAAGACTTGCCAACTTCCGACAAAGCCCAAACCATTCGTATTTTGGTAAATGATTTGAATGCCATCGAAAAGGAACTCACAGATAAGGGTTTCCAATTTAAACGCCAAGATAATACGGCTTGGGAAACGAATGAATTTCGTATCCACTCACCAGCACATAATGCTATTATCTTTCAAGAAGATTCGAAATAGGGGGGGATTAGACTTAAGATGTAAGAATTAAGACACAAGAAACTAGTTTTGCATTTCAAAATCAGTACTATCCTCAAAAGTGTGCCATATTCTATCAGTAGCAAACAGCATCGCCAAGATGAATGTACGTCCCTGACATAGGTTGACCACTAATGGAGATAATACCTATGAAAGCAAATCTACGGAGTATCCGCAAACAACGTACATACTCAAAAGAATTCAAGAAGAGCATTGTTGCCGATTTTGA
>Ga0265293_10002581_pt1 | contig 35790 bp, 29 predicted proteins | sample Munlanlewell138R_FD_192505 | JGI IMG/M metagenome (GOLD analysis project Ga0265293, IMG submission 192505) | Leachate microbial communities from a municipal landfill in Southern Ontario, Canada - Leachate well 138R | ecosystem: Engineered > Solid waste > Landfill > Unclassified | place: Canada... | reverse complement strand
CGGCGCGGCGCGGGGGTGGCTGGACGTCTGGAAGAACCTGTTCCACCGCGTCGCTCGCCCCGTTCCCCTGGTCCGGTTCGCGCTGCAATGGCTGGAGGCCAACGCCCCCAACCGGGACGGGCCGGTCGTGATCTGCCACGGCGACACCGGGCCGGGAAACTTCCTGTTCGTGGAAGACAGGATCACGAAGCTGGTGGACTGGGAACTCACGCATTTCGGCGACTATCATAACGACCTCGGGATGATGGCGGTGCGGGGGTTCCAGTTGCGCGGCATGGACGGGCTGGATGCCGTGCTTGCCCATTATGCCCGCGTCAGCGGACGCCGGGTCGACGGATGGAAAGTGCGCTATTACCGCGCGCACTCGCTGATCCTCGGCCTTGTCACGACGCTCAAGCAGCTCGACGACGCCGTCGCGACCGAAAAGCCGCTGGTGGCGATGCCGCACTACCTGCATATCCTGCCCTTGTTCCAGGGGTGGCTGGCCGAAGCCCTGCTCGACCTTGCCGGACTGGAACCGGAGCCGGTGGACCCGCCCGCCGAGGAAACGGACCTCGACCAGCTTGACGTGGCGCTGGCCTTCGGCGGCATCGACCATGTCCTGTCCGACCGCTCGCTGGCCGGCGGCGCGGTCAGCTTCGCCGACCTCACGCGCCACCTTGCCGCCCGCGCCCGCTATGGCCGCGGCGTCGAAGCCGCCGAGCTTGACGATCTGGAAAGCCTGCTGGGGCATCGCCCCGCCAACGTGACGCGCGGCAAGGCCGCGCTGGACGCGGCGCTGCTGTCGGGAGGACTGGACCACGAGGCGCTGCTGCGCTGGGCGTGGCGATCCTCCCGCCGCCAATCCCGCCTGTGGCCCGCCTGGGCCGCGCAACACGAACGCCGCCTGATGCCGGTCGCGGACGAATACCTGCCCTGACGGAGACGAGAAATGCTGTCCGCCCACGATGAAAGCCTGTTCCATCAAGCCCCCCTCACGTTCTCGCAGGTCACGACCAGCGACCATCGCTTCTACGACCGCGTGTTCTTCTGCGCCTTCGCGCCCGACGGCAGCGCGTCCGCCATGCTCGGCATGGGCGTCTACAAGAACATGAACGTGATCGACGGCTTCGCCTGCATCGTGAAGGACGACAGGCAGCACAACATCCGCGCCTCGCGCCCGCTGCGCCCGCACCTTGCAACCGAAGCCGGCCCGATCCGCTTCGAAGTGATCCGTCCCCACCGCGAAGTGCGCTTTTCCATCGCGCCGAACAGCGAGGGCATTTCCCTCGACATGACCTATACGGCGGAAATAGACCCGTTCCTCGAAGGCCGCTGGGAAGGCAACGTGCGCGTCGTCAACGGGCGTCAGGCCTATGACACCCAGCGCTTCGACGGCATCGGCCGCTGGAACGGCTGGATCGAATGCGCGGGCGAACGCATCGAGGTTGTCGACTGGTGCGGCGGACGCGACCATTCGTGGGGCGTGCGCAACGGCGTCGGCGGCTATGAGCCGGTCAACGGCGAAAGCGACGTCATGACCGGCAAGGGCTTCTTCCTGGGCTACTTCCAGTTCGGCGACAACAAGGACATGAACGGCTATTGCCTGTGGACGGAGGACGGCACCGGCAAATACCGCAGTCTGGAAGGCGCGCTGCGCTGGCACGACCGGCACGGCAAGCCGGACCTTCTGCTTTCAGGGCTGGACAAGCGCATCGAGTTCTGGCCCGACCGGCGGCACTACCGCAAGGCCTGGCTCACCATGGAAATGGAGGACGGCTCGCACTGGTCGATCGAGGCCGAGCAGGCGCTGTCGGGGACCGTTCTCAAGGGCTACGGCGGCCATGGCGAAGGGTTCAAGGACAAGCGGGGCTTCGGCGTCTATCGCGGCGAGCTGCTCGAATCCGACGTCTATGACCTCGACGATCCCGAGATGAAGCAGTTGCCGGTGGAAACGCCGCTGACGGTGCGGATCAACGGCAACGGCGGCTATTACGGCTGGGGCACGGTCGTGGCGACCGGCGAGCATCCGCAATACGGCCTGAAGGCGCAGACGCTGGAGGAAATGAAGCGTTACGGCACCGGGGCGACCAACGTGGCGAAAGACTTCTGACCGTGGCGCGCGACCGGACCATCCTGATTACCGGCGCGTCCTCCGGCATCGGCCGGGCGGCGGCAGAACTGTTCCACGAACGGGGTTGGAACGTCGTCGGCACGGCGCGCGATCCGGCGCGAGGCGACAGGCTGGCGCGCGACGGGCTGAAGCTGGTGGCGATGGAACTGGCAAGCCGGGATTCGATCTACAACGGCATCGCCGATGCGCTGGCCTGTTTCGGCGGCGTGGACGTGATCGTCAACAATGCCGGGTTCGGCCTGTTCGGCTTCTTCGAGGAAGCGACCGAGCCTATGCTGCGCGAACAGATCGAAACCAACCTGATGGGACCGATCCACGCGATCCGCGCCATCCTGCCCCACTTCCGCGAAAAACGCGACGGCATGATTATCAACGTGACGTCTCTGGCCGCCTTCGTCGGACCGCCGCTGAACAGCTATTACGCGGCGACGAAATGGGGGCTGGAGGGGCTTTCGGAGTCGCTGGCCGCCGAACTCAAGCCCTTCGGCATCCGCTGCCGGATCGTGGAACCGGGCCGCACGGCGACGGCCTATCATGATCGCTGGAACGATCACGAGACCAACCCGATCGCGGACTACGATTCGATCCGCGAGCGCGTCTTTTCCGCGATTACGCCGGACCTTTCCAGTGCCTTCACGCCCGATGTGGTGGCCGAAACGATCTGGCGCGCGGCGACCGAGCAAGGGCCGCGCATGCGCTTCCCCGGCAGTCCCGACGCGCAAGCGGTGTTCGACATGCGCGACCGGCTCGGCAGCGAAGGCTTCGTCGCGGCCATGGGCGAGCGGTTCCCGACCTGACTGGGTCGACCTGACTGGGCCGGATTTTGCCTCAGCGCGCCTCGCAGGCCACCGGCATCTCCAGCCAGCCGTTGATAAGGCCCATCGTGGGAAACCGCTTCGCGCGGGCGTGATCTATCCGGTAGCGCTTCATCCGGCCGAGAAACGAGCGGACCATGATGCCGATCTCCGCGTGGCCGAGCACCATGCCGATGCAACGGTGACGGCCCACGCCGAAAGCGATGTGCTGCTTGGCGTTGTGACGGTCCAGATCGACTTTGTCCGGCTCGGCGAAGCGATCCTCGTCGTAGTTGCCGCTGGCGAACATCATCAGCACCCGCTCACCGGGCCTGAGTGTCTGCCCGCGCAGTTCGGTTTCACGCACCACGTTGCGGGCAAGCCCGCCGGTCACTGGCGTGAAGTAGCGCAGCCATTCGTCCACCGCGCGCGACAGGAAAGCATCATCCTCGATCAGGCGGTCGTGAAGATGCGGTTTGTCCTCAAGCCAGTGGATCGCGCTCGCCGCCGTCGCGGCGGTGGTGTCGAAGCCGCCGAACGCCAGCGGCATGAGCATGCTCAACGCCACGTCCTCGGGCAATGGTTCGCCGTCGATCTCGGCATGCGTCAGCGCGCTGATGACGTCGTCGCGCGGCTCCTCGCGGCGCAGCGCCATCAGTTCCTTGAGCCGCTTGCCGATGGCAATCCGGGCCTCCACCGGATAGTCCGGGTGGTCTGTGGGAAGGAACGCGCTGAGCGCCGCGGCCATATAGTGCGGCCAGTCATCGTCAGGCACCCCGATCAGCTTGAGCGTGGTGCGCGCGGGCATCGGAATCGTATAGTCCTCCACAAGATCGCCTTCCGCCTTCGCCAGCATCCGGTCGAGCTGCTCATCGGCGTGGCGCTGGGCCAGCGCCTTCCACTGAAGTATCCGCTCCGGCGTGAAGAACGGCTGCTCCAGCGCGCGCAGTCCGGTATGCTTGGGCGGATCGCTCTCGTTGAGCTGGAAGTGGAACGGGCTGGGCGGAATACGGATGCCCTGCGGCCCACCGGGGTCGGTCATGTCGTGATGACAGGAAAACACTTCGGGCGTGCGTTCCATATGGACGATGTCGTCATACTTCGTCGCCACCCAGTATCCGCCGTGCGCCTCGGTCCAGGCCAGCGGATTGTTGGCGCGCAGGTCTTTCAGGATGCCGCGCCAGTCGGCGGCGAAAGCCGGGCCATGCTGGTCGAAATCGATGACTGGCTTCATGTATCCTCTCGCGTTCGCGGCGATTCTATACGATCGCTCACATCTAATGAACTTTCATTACGGAACCTTGCGGCGGTTGACAATCCCGGCTTCGCCGCTTGTAAGGGCGCCTGCCATTCCGGTCTCGAAGAGGTATTCACGCTTGTCCGAAGTCCGATCAGGCCAGGCGCGCCAATCCCGCAGCGGCGGGGCGCGGCGCCAGTTGATCCTTGCCGCCGAACAGTATTTCGCGCTGCGCGGCTTCATCGGCGCATCGCTCAAGGACATTCAGGAAGCCGCGGGCCAGCGCAACGCCTCGGCCGTGCATTACCATTTCGGCTCTCGCGACCAGTTGATCGAGGCGATCCTCGACTATCGCATCCCGCCCTACGCGGACAAGCGCCTGGCGCGCATGGAAATGCTGGAACGCAAGCGCGGCAGCCTGACCATGCGCGATGTCGTGGCCGCATGGATCCGGCCGCTCGCCGAAGAGCTTCGGCCGCGCCCGGACGGCAACTATTATATCCGGTTCCTCGATCAACTGCGCCGCAACGGGCCTGTAGAGGTGCGCGCCCGCGCGGCGAACCTGCAATTGATCGGATACGGGGCGATCTTCGACCTGCTGATGAAGCAGATGCCCGCCGCGTCGCAACGGCTCAACCGCTCGCGCCTGGCGCTGACCGCCGAGCTGATCCTTTCGAGCCTGGCCCAGCTCGAAGCGGCCCTTCCGGCGGACGAAGCCAGGCCGGAGGACTATCCCGCCCTCGCGGTCTCCAACCTCGTCGACTATGCCGCCGCCGGTCTGGCGGCCGAGCCCGATGCCGAAACCGTCGCGCTCGAACGGTCCTCCACCAGCGGGACCGATTTCCACTTCAGCTTCCACGGCCCGCTCACCTGACGCCCGCTCACTTGACCCCCCTCACTTGACTGGCGTCGTCGCGAATTTTTCGGATACGCGATACTTCACATATGTGAACTTCCATCCTTCCGGGGTGCGGCGGAAGCGGTCCCAGTAGAACCCGCACACGGTGGTCATGGGTTCGCCGCCCGGAGGAAATACGGGGAAGATCAGATCCCATTCGCCGCTGGCCTCATCGCCGTTCACTTCGATCCGGGGATTGAGCGAAAAATGCAGGCCGATGTATTGCAGCTTCTCGATCTGGCGTAGCCGCTCGATGATCGCCGGCCGCCCATGAAGCGGATTGTTGCTGAGATCCCATTCACAATCCTCGGTGAACAGCGCGGCGAACTTCTCCGGGTCGCCCGAACCTTCCCCGACGTTGGCGTAATGGCTGTAGAGGCTCTTCAGTCGGCGGATTTCCTCGATGTCCTCGAGCCGGCGAAGCCGCGCTTCGAGCGAGAGGTCGGTCATGGCGGTTCTCCCTTGCCTGTCATTCCGATGCGTTCAAATGGCGGGATCAGTGCGGCACGTGAACCCGGCGGTATTTCCCCTGAAAGAACAGCAGGGGATCGCGCGACGGATCGAACAGAACCTCGCGCACGCGGCCGATGAAAATGCGGTGATCGCCCCCGTCGAGCACCTGATGCTTCTCGCACTCGATGCTGGCCATCGAATCCTGGACGATGGGCGCAAGGCTTTCCCACCGTTCCCAGCCGGTCCCGGCGAAGCGGTCTATCCCCTTGCGGACGAACTGATCGGACAAGTCCTGCTGGCCGATATGGAGGACGTTCACCGCGAAGCTGTCCGCTTCCTCGAACACGGGAAGCGTCGACACCTTGCGGTCGATGCAGAACAGGATCAGCGGCGGATCGAGCGATACCGAACAGAATGAATTGGCCGTCAGCCCCACGGGCGTTCCGTCCTTCGCCGTGGTCGTCAGGATGGTCACGCCGGTCGCGAAGCAGCCGAGCGCCTGACGCAGAGTCAGCGGATCGACCGCGCCGGAGAGGGGGCGTGCCGGATCGCGGCGCATATGCGCTTCCAGCACGCCGATGACTTCCGCCAGGAGCCGGTCGGGATCGACGGGTCCGCCTCGCTGGCCCACCAGGTCGCGAGTGCGCGCCAGCCCGTTCATGGCTTGCAGCCGGGCCGCTTCGGCGGGGTCGAGCAGCGACCGGTCCTCGGTGCGCAGAAACAGGGAGGGAACGGCCAATACGGCGAAATCCTCGCTCAGTTCCTGCCCGTCGCGCGCCAGATCGACGCGGCGTTCCTCCGGGCCGGTGATGAAGCGCGGATCGAAGCGCCACTGCCAGCGCCCGTCGTCGCGTTGGCGCATGACTCGCCGCAACAGGGCTTCGCGCGCCAGTGACGGACGCATGCCGCCGAGCCGCCGCTGGGCTTCGGCCAGATCGGCGAAACCCTCTTTCGCTGCGGCGAGCGGATGGCGCGCATCGGACAGCAGGTCGCCACCCGCGCAAGGACTGGCGTCGAGCGCCACGAGAGCGGGAATACGATCGGAGCCGAGCCTTGCCGCCAGCGACACGCCCAGCAGGCCGCCAAGGCGCTGGCCGACCACCGCCATCGGGCAATCCAGTTCCTCGACGATCCGCCGCAGATCGTCCAGCATGGCGGCAAGGCCATAGTCGCCGTCGCGGGCATCGTCGCTTTCGCCATGGCCTCGCAGGTCCACCGACACGACGAAGCGCCCGGCCCGCACCAGGCCCCGCGCGAGCCGGGCATGGGCATGGCGGCTTTCTCCCGCCCCATGGATGACGAGCACGCCGGGATCACCGGCGTCTCCGCCCACATCGGCCACGGTAACGCCGCCATCGGCGCGGGCAAAGCGGCGAACCTGCATCGTGAGGCTCCCTCAGGACAGCGGCTGGATACGGCCCTCGAAATGGGTGCGGCCGCCCCGGCAACGGCGCAGCACTACCACGTCCGCGCCCTTGTTGCCGCGCCGGTCCCACTGCCCGAACGAGATCGCCTGGCGCGGGCCACCGATCGCGGCGGGCAGGCAGCGGATGCTTTCCAGCCCCTCGAACACTCCGGCGGGCGTCATGATCGGGGCGAGCGCGATGCCTTCGAGCGCGGTGGTCATCGCGTCGCGCCACACCACCAGCGGCTCGGGCGTATAGGCAATGACCTCGTCGTCCGGGTGCCGCTCGCGATAATCGGCCCAGAGCTTCATCATCGTGGGATTTTCCTCGTCCCACATCGCCGTGCCGACCCAGTCTTCCATATCCTCCCAGGCATATTCGAAGTTGGCCTGGAAGAAGCCGCCGTTAGTGATGCGCGGCACGTCCCAGCCGATCTCCCGCACGGCCTTGGCATAGGGGACGCTGGAATTGCCGGTGCCGAAATGGACGATCGCATCCGGTTCCAGCGCGCGATGGCGCGCGGCGATCTGCTTCATCTTCTCGTGCCGTTCCGGCGAGGAAAAGACCGAGAAGCGATAATCGGCCACGATCTCGATACCCGCGCGCTGGGTCGCGATCCTGAAGTGGCGGACGTATTCCAGCCCGTGCCAGACCATGTCCCAGGTCATCGCCACGCGCTTGTAGCCGTTCTGGACCAGCCAGCTCGTCATCACATAGGCATCGTCGGGAATGCTCGCCCAGGGGATCGAGAAAACATAGCGGGACAGGTTGTCCGCCGTGGCGCCAAGCTGGATGCAGGGCACCTTGCGCTGGTTGACGGCTTCCACCAGCGCGACGTTGTTGTCCGAATGGTTCGGCCCGACCACGACGAGGCAACCCTTGTCGCACAGCTCGTTATAGCCGTCGATCGCGTCCTGGATATGGCCGGTGGGGGCGCCGTAGACGAACCGGGTGACGAACTCGATATCGCGCTCGAAACGGCCGCTGGCGAGGAACTGGTCCCGCACCAGCTCATAAGTCGGGAACGACCATTTGTTGATGCGTTCGGGCATGTCCATCAGGATGCCCACTTTCAGGGGCAGCGGCTTTTCCCGGTAAACGTCGCGCGTTTCCGCCATGGCGGTAATCTCCCAAAAGAAGGCCCTCTGCGGAACCCGATCGGCATGCAGGCAGCAGTCCCGGGCGGCGCCCTCGCGATGAGAGCGCCGCCGCGCGGATCAGGCCGGCAGCTTGAGCTTGTAGAATTCGGTCACATTGGTTTCGAGCATCTTCTTGCGATCCTCGAACGCCACGCCCTGCATGTGATCGGCCAGCACGGCCATGGAGTTCGGCCATGTCGCATCGGTATGGGGGAAATCGTTCGCCCACATGACGAGCCGCGAATCGAGCAGTCCGGCGGCGACAAGCTGCCACGCCGTCTTGTCGTCCTGATAGGTCAGCTTGAAGTGATCGAGCCAATAATCGCTCGGCAGCTTCTGAAGCTCCTTGCCCTTCATCCAGAAGCGATGGTGCTTGTAGGCGTGGTCCATGCGATACATCATGTGCGGCAGCCAGCCCGCATCCCCTTCGACCATCGCCAGCTTGAGGCCGGGCACGCGATCGAACGTGCCGGAGAATATCAGCATCCCGGCGATGTCCTGCACGGTGCGGATCACGCCGATCCACACGCCCAGCGACGGCCCGCGCCCGGCGATGAAGTTGCCCGCCTTGTCCTTCTTGTTGCCGCCCGCCGAAATGTGGAACGACGGCGGCATTTCGAGATCGACCGAAGCCTGCCAGAACTCGTCCCAGCGCTCGTCGTCGTAATCGAACTCCGTGCAGGGATAGAGCGGCAGCATCATGGTCTTCATGCCGGCCTGCTTGCAGTCCTCCATGTCCCTGACCGCTTCCTTGACGCTGCGCGTCGCGGTCTGGCCCGCCACCAGCAGGCGGTCGGGCGCGACGGAGGCATATTCCGCGATCCAGCGGTTATAGGCCATCATGCAGGCATGCTTGTAATCCTGGTCCTCATGGCCGCACAGGACCATGCCGACCGAGGGATAGATCACTTCGGCATGGACGCCGTCGCGGTCCTGATCGGCAAGGCGGACCGTGGGGTCATAGCCGCCGCGATGCAGCCCCTCGAACGTGCCGTCCTTCTTGATGTCGGCCGGGGTCTTTCCGGCGGCGGCGAACGTGCCGAGGCCGATGCCCCCCTTCAACCCGTCGATATCGTAGAAATCGCCGCGTTCGGGATCGCGGCGGACGCGCGGCGCGCGGTCGCGATATTTCGGATCAATGTTGTCGATATAGGCGTTGGGCGGCTCGGTCACATGCGAATCCGCCGAGATCGGGCGAATCTTCTCTACCGCTGCCTTGCCCTCCGGCCGTTCCAGTACGGACGCCATGTTTCGCTCCTCTTCCTCAAGCCGTGGCGCCGGACACACGAATCACAGGTCCGAATCACCTTCAAAATCTGCCGTCAGTGTAGCTTTCTCTCCGCGCGGTGCAACAAATTAAGATCATGCCATTAAATTTTCTTGCCCGCGCGCCGTCAATCTGCTGTCACTCTCGGGGTGCGCCCCGCCGCTGACGGGACCGGGGGCCGGGGGAGGCGCCTCACCATGTCAGGACGGTTGCAGGACAGGATCGCGCTGGTCGTCGGCGCGGCCGGCGGTATCGGCGAGGCCATCTCGCTGCGCTTCGCCGCCGAAGGCGCGACCGTGATCGCCACCGGCACGCGCGGCAAGGAACAGGCCCTTGCCGCCCTCGCTCCTTCCGGCCAAATCGTTCCGCTTCATTGCGACGTTACCGAAACCGATGGACCGGAAAGGGCCGTCGCCGAAGTGGAAGCCCGGTTCGGGCGGCTCGACATCCTCATCTACAACGCCGGGATCGGCCTGCCGCGCAAGCGGCTGCACGACGTTGCGCCGGACGAATGGGAGCGGCTGACGGCCGTCAATCTCACTGGCCTGTTCCTGACCATGAAGGCCGCCCTGCCCCGGATGATCGCCACGGGCGGCGGCTCCTGCATCGCCGTCGCGTCGACCGCCGCCTATCGCGCCACGGCGCTTGCCGCGCCCTATTGCGCGTCGAAAGGCGGTGTCCTCCAGCTCGTCCGCGCCGCCGCGCTGGAATATGTCGAAGACAACATCCGCGTGAACGCGATCTGCCCCGGCACCGTGCGCACGCCGCTGCTCGACCGGCATCCGCCCGAATTCGTGGAACAACTCGCCGCGCGCATCCCCATGGGCCGCCTTGCCGAACCGGACGACATCGCCGGCCTCGCCACCTTCCTGGCATCGGACGAAGCCGCCTACATCACGGGGCAGGGCTACGTCATCGACGGGGGCCGCTTCGCCGGCTGACGCTCACATCGCCGCCGTGCGCACTTTCGCATCGCCCCAATAGCGGTTGCGCAACTCGCGCTTGAGCAGTTTTCCCGTTTCGAGGCGCGGCAGTTCCTCGACGAAATCGACGCTGCGCGGGCACTTGTATCCGGCCAGACTGGCCCTGGTATAAGCAATCAGTTCGGCTTCCAGTTCCGGCCCCGCTGCATAGCCCTCATCGGGAATGACCACGGCCTTGACCTGCTCGCCCATCTCCCTGTCGGGCACGCCGATCACCGCCACGTCCTTCACTGCCGGATGCAACGTCAGGACGTTCTCGGCTTCCTGCGGATAGATGTTCACGCCGCCCGAGATAATCATGTGGCTGCGCCGGTCGGTAAGGTAGAGCCAGCCCTCCTCATCGACGTAGCCGATATCGCCATTGGTCGGCCAGCCGTGGAACTCGTAGGCGCTCTTCGTCTTTTCCGGGTCGTTGTGATAGGCGAAGTCGGTCCCGCCCTCGAAGCAGATGATGCCGGGTTCGTTCGGCGGGAGCACCTGCTTGGTCTCCTCATCAACAATGCGGATGTTGCCCCAAACGGGCCGCCCCACCGACCCCTTGTGCTCCAGCCATTCCTCCGGCGTGATGCGCACGAAGCCGGGGCTTTCGGTGGACGAATAGAATTCGTGGATCACCGGCCCCCACCATTCCAGCATGCGTTCCTTGACGTCGACCGGCGTGGCCGCCGCGCCGTGGATGACGAGCCGGAGGCTGGATACGTCATATCTGTCGCGCACCGCCTGGGGCAACTTCAGCATGCGCACGAAGTGCGTCGGCACGAAGAAGCTGTGCGTGACCTCATGCGTCTCGATCAGCCGCAGCGCTTCCTCGGGATCGAACTTCTCCATGACGACCACCGTGGCGCCATAGCGCAGCGCGCCCAGCGTCCAGCCGATGCCCCCGGCGAAGTGCAATGGCGACGGCACGAGATAGACAGTGTTCTCGTCGAAGCCGAAAGTGTTGTGCATCGCGTTCACTTCAGCGTCGAGCGGCGTGCCGTAGGTCCGCGCCGTCATCGTCCGCTTGATGCCCTTGGGCTTGCCCGTGGTGCCAGAGGAATAGCACATGTGGTTGCCTTCCGGCAGCCCTTCGAGCCGCGCGTCCGGCGCGCCGGCGACGGCGTCCTCGAACGACTGGAAACCCGGCAGCACTTCGTCGCCAACCATCAGCTTGTGCGGAATATCCTGGCCCGCCTTCATCGCCAGATCGGCGGTGGAAGCCTGCGCGATCAGCACTTTCGCGCCGCAATCCCGGACGATGTAGCTGCTTTCCTCTTCCTTCAGGTGATAGTTGATCGGCGTGTAATAGATTCCCGCGCGCCGCCCGGCCCAGGCGATCTGGTGCACGTATTCGTTGTTCTCCAGGATATAGGCGATGTGATCGCCCGGCTTCAGGCCGATCGAGACGAACCAGTTCGCCAGCCGGTTGCTGCGCTCGATCAGTTCGCCCCATGTCAGCGTCCTGCCCGATGCGCCGAGGATCACCGCGGGGCGGCCGGGGGTCCGTTCGGCGAAAATGTCGGGAAGCAGTTCGGTCATGTCCGGTTCCATGTTCAACGTATTCCGAAATCCCATGTCTCGCCACGGGCATAGAGGTCAGTGATCCGCCGGGCCGTCCGCTCGATATGCACTTCGTCCGGCCCGTCGACGAAACGGCCGACGCGGATGCCGCGATACATGCGCTGCAAGGGTGTGTCCTGCGACAGCCCCATCGCGCCGTGGACCTGGATCGCGCGGTCGACCACGCGGTGCGCCATGTTGGGGCAGACGACCTTGATCGCGCTGATCTCGACCCGGGCCTGCGACCCCGCGTCGATCTTGGCGGCGGCATCAAGCACCATCAGCCGCGCCTGCTGGATTTCGGCATAGCTGTCGAACACCTGTTTCTGCACCATGCCCTTGGCGGCCAGCGGCTTGCCGTGGAGCATGCGGCTGTTGACGCGCTCCACCATGATGTCGAACGCGCGCTGCGCCATGCCGAGCCAGCGCATGCAGTGAAAGATGCGGCCCGGCCCCAGGCGGTTCTGCGCCATGGCGAACCCTTCCCCGCGTTCGCCGAGGATGTTGCCGGCGGGCACGCGAACATTGTCGAATTCGATATCGTAGTGCCCGGAAAGCACGCCGCCAAGGCCAAGGATGTCCATGTCGCGGCGAACCTTCAGGCCGGGCGCGTCCCGGGGCACGATGATCTGGCTGAAGCGCTTGTGGACGGGCACGTCGTCGCCTTCGGTGCGGCACCAGACGACGACGTATTTCGCATAGGCCAGCAGCGAGATGAACCACTTGCGGCCGTTGATGACCCATTCGTCTCCGTCCAGCCGGGCGGAAGTTTGCATCCCTGTCGGGTCGGAACCGGCGACGTCCGGCTCGGTCGCGGCGAACGAGACCGAGAATTCGCCCGCCACCATCGGCCGCAGCACGTTTTCCCTCCATTCGGGCGCGGCATGGCGATCCAGCATGATTGCGGTCTGGAGCGTTTCGGTGCCGAGAATGAGCTGGGCCGCGTGCGTTCGCCCGATCACTTCGTTGACATAGGCGTAATCGAGGAAAGGCAGCCCCTGCCCGCCGAACGCCGTGGGGTGGCCGAGCGCCCAGAGGCCCTCGGCTTTCGCCTTGGCCATGAGGTCTTCCACCAGCGGCCGGATGCCCGGCTCGCCGCTGTCCAGTTCCGCTTCGTGCGGGATGATTTCCGCGTCGACAAAACGGCGGACCTTGTCGCGGACGGGGCGAATGTGTTCTGGCACCTGAAACATGCATATCCTCTCGGGCCGGGGCTGCGGGCACGCTCCCGGCATTCGCAGGCGGCGGGCGGACTTACTCGCCGAAGCGCCAGGTCAGCGAAAGCCCGTATGTCCGGGGCTGGCCGTAGACCACGCTGTTATAGCCGAGTGTCGAGCCATAGAGGCCAAGGCCTGCCACGATATAATCCTTGTCGGCAAGGTTGTTGACGTAAACGCCGAGGTCGAGCGGCAGGCCGCCGACTTCGCGCCAGTCCAGACGCGCATTGACGATATGATAGCCCGGCACCAGAGTGCCTACGTTCACGACCTGGTTGGCGGCTGTCGCGAACTTCCCGGAAGCATAGAAGCTGACCGACGGTTCCAGACTTCCCATCTCGCCCAGATCGGCCTTGTAGGTCAGAGAGCCGCCACCCGCATGCCTGGGCGTGCCGACCAGCCAGTTGGCCGAAAGGTCCGCGCCCGTCGCCGGGTCGATGAAGTTGTCATATTTGGCATCGGTATAGTTGTAGAACAGCGACAGGGTAAGGTTGTCGAGGCTGAACGAGGTTTCGAACTCGGCTCCCTTGATGTTCGCTTTCGCCGCGTTGTAGATCACCGTGGCCACGGCGGTGCCGGTGTTCACTGTCACCTGCCGCTGCATATCGTCATACTTGCCGTAATAGAGCGACAGGTTGGTGTGGCCACGCAGCCCGCCCGAAAGCCAGCTTTGCTTGATGCCGATTTCGTAGTCGGTCGCGATTTCCGGCTTGTAGGTCAGCAGCGCCGTGTCCAGCGTGTTGATGAAGTTCTGGCCGCCGTCCTTGAAGTTGCGCCGCGTCGTCGCATAGAGAAGCGTGTCGGCGCCCGGCTTCCATTCGGCGCCGATGGTGTAGCCATAGTCGTCGAACTTGGCCTTGATCGTCGTGAAGCACTGCGCCTCGGGCGTCGTCGCGGGAAGGCGCGTGCCATCGGACTTGATCGCGGAGCAGGTGTAGGGACCGTTGATTCCGGCGAGGCTCGACATCTGGCCGGTGGTCGATGCCCGGCTGTCCCAGCTATAGCGGAAACCGCCGGTCAGCTTGATGCCCGAACCGATATCGTATGTCGCCTGGGCATAGAGCGCCCGGCTGGTGTCATGGATCAGCGCGGAATTGCGGCTGGTGGAAATGACGCTCGGCCCCGGCACGCCATCGCCCACGAACGACAGGTTCGATTCCGAAATGCGGCCCATCTGGAAACCGGAGGCAGGGCTTTTCGAATCGAGGAAGAAGAAGCCCGCGATCCAGTCCAGCCGCCCGCCAAGGCCCTTGCCGATCAACTGGATTTCGTCGGTCCACTGGCTGGTTTCGAACTCGGGAACCCCGAACATGGCGCTCGAATAGTTCACTTGCTGCGGCGTGCCGTCGATATCCGTGAAATAGTTGGTCCGCACCCATTCGTAGCCGAGAATGTTCTTGAGCGTGATGCCGTCGCTCAGCTCGATGGTGGTGGTGTTGACCGCGACGGCGATCTTGCGCTTTTCCGCCGTGTCCCGGTTCAGCGCCGTGACGCGCGGGCCGCGCGCCTTCTGGGCCGCGAGATACTGCGCCGTGCCGGTCGGTCCGCCGTAGAGGTCATACAGCGCCTTGTCCATCGACGAGCGCGTGGCGGCGGTATCGCCATCGGGCCTCACATCCTTCAGGATATAGGGCGTGCCGGTCTCATCCGCGTAGAGATACTGCACGATCGTGTCGTTGCGGATGCCGGCGGCAGGCTCCCACCGCGCGAAGGCGCGAACGGCGGTCTGGTTGCGGCCGTCGAGATAGTTCCCTGTGGTAAGATTCAGCGTCGTGCCGCGCCGGTGAACGAAATCGCCTGACAGGCGCAAGGCTAAGTTATCGGTAATCGGCAGGTTCAGGGCGGCCTGGAAATGACGCAACCGGTAGTTGCCGATTTCCCCCGTGACATAGCCGCCCAAGGTGTCTTGCGGCGCCCGCGGCACGAACACCACCGCGCCCGACGTCGTGTTGCGGCCGAACAGGGTGCCCTGCGGCCCGCGCGCGACCTGCACGTTCTCGAGATCGAACACCGCGAAGCTGGCCGCGCCGTGATAATCCAGCGGCACATCGGCGAAATAGGTCAGCACGCTCGGCAGGTTGCCGCCGAACGCCTGCCCGGCGCCGCGGATGTTGAACGCCGAGTTCTGGCGGCTGTCGGACCCCATGGTGAACGTCAGACCGGGGGTGATGAACTGAAGGTCGGCGGTCTGGCGGACCGCTCCCTTCTGCAACGCTTCCGAATCGAGCGCGGTAATGGCGATCGGGACGTTTTGCAGACTTTCCTCGCGGCGGCGGGCCGTAACCACGATATCGCCGGTGCCCGACGCAACGGCGCGATCCTGGCCGGCTGTTGCCTGGGCGGCGGCATCGGCCGCCTCTTCCGCCCGGACGGATGCCGGGAATGCAACGCAAAGGGCAAAAACCGAAACTCCGGCAAGGCCGGTCGTTTTCCCGAAAATCCGCATGATCTCCCTCCTTATAGACGTATCGTTGACTTCGGCAGCGAAGTTGATGGACCTCCATTAGATTGTCTGGCGAGGTGCGTCAATCATCGAGCGAGCGATTCACGAACGGGCAGAAACATGGCCTGAAGCGCCGCGCGACGATTGGGCCTGGAAACGGGGAGGACTGCGGCAATGGAGGCGGGGCTTTACGGTCTATCGCCCCAACGCGGCCACTGCGGCCGGGCGGGATCGACGGAACGCCCCCGCCGCCGGAGCACACGAGGAACGGCCGGGGTATGACCGATATGACTTCGCTAGAGTTTATAACTATCCGGTTGCAATTCCGGCGGCGTCGCGTAAATTTGATGTAGCTAAATTAAAAAAGGGGGGAGTCTGATCCATGACACGAATTTCATCGCGTGCGCTGACGCCGCTGTGCTGTTCCGCGCTGGCCCTGTCGGCGACAGCGGCCTTCAGCCCGGCGCTTGCGGACGAGCAAGACGGTCCGGCTTCCGTAAGCAGCGCCTCCGAGAGTAGCGACGCCATCATCGTCACGGCGCGCCGGAAGGAAGAAAGGCTGACGGACGTTCCCGTGTCCGTCGCGGTCTATTCCCCGCAATTGCTTGCCGAACGCGGCGTCACCAACATCCAGGAACTGGCGACGCTGACGCCCGGCCTGGCTGTCACCTCAGGCGCGACAGGCGGCCGCAACCGGCCCGCGTTCGAACTTCGCGGCATCTTCGCCGCCGACACGCTCGGCCCGCAGGATCAGGCGATCGGCATCTACGTCAACGAAATCTACGTCGCACGGCCGAACGGCACCGCCCAGACGTTCTATGATCTGGAAAACGTCCAGACCCTGTTCGGGCCGCAAGGCACCCTGTTCGGCCGCAACAGCACCGCCGGCGCCATTCTGGTGACCACCGCCAAACCGACCGACGCCTTCGAAGGCAAGTTCTCGGTCGGTTACGGCAACTACGATCGCGTGAGCCTGGAAGGCATGATAAACGTCCCGCTCGCCGAAAGCGCGCGGCTGCGCCTGGCCGGCATCTTCACTGATAACAAGGGCTACACACTCAACACCCGCGACAACTCGCGGCTTGACGACGAGCATTACTGGTCCGTGCGCGGCGCGCTCGATATCGACCTGACCGACAGGCTCCGCAACCTGATCACGGCGGAATACTTCAGGTCGGACAACCACGGCTGGGCCGTGCACACCAGCTACACCGTTCCGCTGCCGAGTGCGGCCAACCCCACCGCCAACCAGGTGAGGCTCCCTGACGGCACGGTCGTCAATCTCGCGGTCGCCGTTCCGGGGCTCTATGCCGGCACGATCAACGGCCTGATTGCGGCGGACAAGGCCGATGGGCCGCGCAGGGCCTATTCCGGCCGGCCGGAATACGTGAATACCCGGACGGCGACCGTCAGCAACGTCACCGAGTTCGACCTGACGGACGAACTCGTACTGAAGAACATTTTCGGTTATCGCTGGGTCAAGGATGCGATCGGCCATGACTCCGATGGCCTGCCGCTCGCCATCCTCGGCGGACGTGTCGGCGAGGAAAACGTCATCACATTCCGTCAGAAGCAGTATTCCAACGAACTGCAACTCCAGGGCAACACGCTCGACGGCAAGCTCGATTTCATCATCGGCGCCTATTATTTCCATGAGCGGACCCATGAATCGCAGATGTCCTTTACTCTGGTCGACACGGCGGCGGGCGCGACATCGCCAACCGTGAACCCCTATATCTCGACCAACAAGAGCACCTCTGTCTTCGCCCAGGCGACATACGACTTCACGCCCGAATTGAGCCTGACGGCGGGCGGCCGCTACACCTGGGACAAGCGCGAGATGATCTGGACCGGCGCCTATCGCGCGCTCGGCAAGCCGACCCAGGCGTGCAACTTCACGCCCGCGTTCGACGCGACAGACGCCATTGCCTGCCACGCCGCCGCCAAAGCCAAGTTCAAGGATCCGACCTATACGGTGAGCCTCAACTACAAGCTCGCCCCGGACACGCTGATCTATGTCGCCCACCGCCGGGGCTATCGCGCGGGCGGCTTCAACGGCCGCGCGCTGACGCTTCCCGAAGCGACCCCGTTCGCGCCCGAAACGGTCAAGGACGCGGAACTGGGCTTCAAGGGCAACTGGCAGTTCGGCAGCGGATCGAGCCTGTCGGCCAACCTCGCGCTCTACAAGACGTGGTATAGCGATATCCAGCGCACCGTGGTGTTCGCCACGCCCACCGGCCCGACGTCTTCCATCGTCAATGCCGCTCAGGCAACGATCAAGGGCTTCGAGTTCGACGCGACGCTGCGGCCGGTCCGCCCGCTCAGCCTGAGCGTCAACTGGGGCATGGCCGATGCCATACACAAGAAATTCCAGTACCTTGCCGCGCCCGGCGGCGTGACGACGAACATTCCGTTCGGCAATGCCAAGCATACGGTCAACGCTTCGGCCACGATCACGCCTTTCGACACCCCGGATCTCGGCAAGTTCAACCTCACCGGCACGATGTCATACCGCTCCTCCTGGTATCCGGCCACCGACATGCCGGTGTTCGTGAGGGAAACGCGAAATCCGGCGCGGACGATCTTCAACGTCAACGCGGACTGGCAGGACGTGATGGGCAGCCCTGTCTCGGCGCAGTTCTGGGTCAAGAACCTGACCAACAAGAACTATGTGCTGGGTTCGCTCGGCCTGGTGACTTCTCTGGGCTTCGTGACGAACACCTATTCCGACCCCCGCACTTACGGCCTGACGCTGACCTATCGCTGGGGACAGTGACCGGATGGGTCGCGCCACGGCCCGGTTGACGGGGTTCGTCATGCCCCGGGCCCGGCGCGCGCCTTGACACCTGCGGACGGCGAGGGGAAACCTGACGATATGACAGAACATCCCCTCGTCATCGCCGTTTCCATCAACGGCGAGAAGAGCAAGGCCGAAAACCCCAACGTCCCGCGCGAACCGGACGAGATCGTGGCCTGCGCTCTCGCCTGCTACGATGCGGGCGCAACGGTGATTCATGCCCATAACCGCGACACCGCGCTGTTGGGCAGGGAAGCGGCGGAAGACTATCTCCTGTCGTGGCGGCGGATATGCGCGGCGCGGCCCGGCGCGATCTGGTATCCGACCATCACTCGCGCAGGCGGCGGCGATCTGGAGCATGTCCGCCTGATCGACGAAGCGATCGGGCTGCAATTCGCCGTCGTCGACCCGGGCGCCGTCGCGATCGGCCGCTTCGACGGCGACGGCCTGCCGGCCGGTGGTTACTACATAAATGCGTTCGACCAGATTCGCTCCGCTTTCGCGCAACTGGAGGCATGGGGTATCGGCGCGCAGATATCCGTCTATGAGCCGGGCTATCTGCGAATGGCACTGGCCTGGCATGCCGCCGGGCGGTTGCCGCGCGGATCAGTCGTCAACTTCTATTTCGGCGGGGCGCACGGCCCGTTCGGCCGCGAACCGTCCCTGCCGTTCGGCCTGCCTCCCACGCGCGCCGCGCTGGATGCCTATCTCGACCTGCTCGGCGACGCGGGCCTGCCCTGGACCGTCTCGGTCTGGGGCGGCGACGTGCTGGCGACCGAGCTGCCGCGCCTGGCCATAGAGCGCGGCGGCCACGTGCAGGTCGGGCTGGAAAGCCATTGGGATGCCGTCGAGCGGCCCAGCAACGAAGACCAGGTGCGGGCCGTCGTCGAACTCGCCCGTGCCGCGGGCAGGCCGGTCGCGGATCGCGACGCGGCATTGGAAGCCCTGGGGCGCGCGGCCCCTTCTATCGCCTGAAGAGACTGGCGCTGGCGTGGCGCGATTGTCTCGTGACCGCGCGAACGGATGCGCGGCGAAGTTCAGGCAACGTCCCATTCCAGCCATAGTTCGGAAACGGTGTTGACCATGGCCGACTGCTGGCGCGGCACAGTGCCTTTCTTGATGCGGAATTCGGGAATGCGCGGCAGCCACTCCTGCAACCAGACCATGATCTCGCGCTTGGCGAGGATCGAACCGGGGCAGCGATGCGGGCCGTTGCCGAACGTCGCGTGCGGGATCGGCATCGGCCGGTTGAAATCGACGTCCATCGGATTGGGCACGGTCTCCTCGTCCAGCCCGACCAGCGCGGACACGCCCTGGATCTGGTCGCCCTCTTTCAGCAGGACGCCGCAGAACTCCCGGTCCGCGCGGATCACCCGCGCCGTGTTGGACACGCCATGGCGGCGGAACAGTTCCTCCACCGCGTTGGGGATCAGGGCGGGACTGTCGACCAGTTGCTTCACATGCGCCGGATTCTGGGCAAGGAACTTGGCATGGAAGCCGAGCATGTTCTTGACGGTGTCCAGCCCGCCCGAAAGCGCCAGCGTCGCCATGCCGATGGCCTTGCGCTCCTCGATCCGCTCCCCATTGACCTGGGCATAGAGGATCTTCGAAAGCAGGTCGTCGGTCGGCTGTTTCTTGCGGGCCTCCATCTGGTCCTCGATGTAGCGCATCAGGCCGATCCGCGCCTCATGCGCGAACGCCGGGTCCGGGGACTGGGCGATGGCGTCGGCAAAGGGCAGAAGCTGTTCGCGATCTTCCAGCGGCAGGCCCATCATGGTCAGGAACACGATGATGGGCAGGACTTTGGTGTATTCGGTAACGAACTCGCACTCGCCGCGCGGCTGGAAGCCTTCGATCAGGTCGATGGTGAACTGGCGCACCGTCTCTTCCACCTGCGCCACGACCTTGGGCGAGAACGCCGGCGAGATCAGCAGGCGGTAAGGGCCGTGCTCGGGCGGTTCGATGTCGATCGGCGGAGCGGGAAACGGGCGCTTTTGCCGCGGCACCAGCGCGCCCTCCATGCCGAAATGCTCGAAATCGTTCTGAAGCTCCAGGATGTCCTTCGCCCGAGTGCACATCCACAGCCCGCCGTTGCGCGGCGTCCAGAATATGCGCGGGCAGTTTTCCTGAACCCACTTCCACGACTTGTGAACATCCTCGCGGTTGCCGGGGAGGTCGAACAGGTCGACATCGCGGACCAGTTCCTCCGGCACGTGTGGGGGCCGTTCGGCCAGCGGAAGGGAATTGAGGGACACCATGGCTTCAGTCCTTGGAACGTTTCTGAATTAGTTAGCGATGTTTTGCTCAAATGACACCCCTGGCGTCAAGCTCCGCGAGATCCCGCTCCGTCAGGCCCAGCAGTCCGCAATAGACGTCATGGTTCGAGGCGCCGAGTTTCTCGCCCGCCCAGCGCACGCTGCCCGGTTCATTGACCAGCCGGGGCACGACATTCTGCATGAGCACTTCGTGCCCGTATTGATCCTCGATGCGGATCACGTTTTCACGGGCCTGGACGTGCGGATCGTTGATGATGTCGACGGTGTTGTTTACGGGCGAGCATGGCAGGTCCGCCTTGACGAACACGTCCATCAGATCGGCGAAGTCCCGCTCCGCGATCCACGGGCGGATGATATGGTCCGCCGCGCGCATGTTCCTCTGGAGCACGTCGTTGCTGTATTCGGGCAGATTCATCGCCGGAATGATCTGTTTCATCCGGTCCCACTGCGCGGGCTGGACGGGAAACACGTTGATCTGCCTGCCGTCGCGCGTCTCGTAGCAGACGCCTTGCGGCAGGCCCTTCGGCGGCCGGTCGTCGACTGGCATGGAACCGACCCGCTCGTTGACGTGGCCCGTCTGCGAATAGCGGACGAAGTTGGAACCGGAAATGCGGATCAGCGGCTCATAGAGGCCAAGCTCCACCCATTCGCCCTTGCCGGTGCCGCCCGGCGCATCGCGCCGCCGCACCGCTTCCAGCGCGCCCACGGCGGCAAAGGTGCCGGCAAGGTAATCGGCGACGGGCAGGCCGGGAAGAACGGGCGGACGGTCGGGAAAACCGGTCTGATACCAGAGCCCGCCGAACGCGGCGCCGACATGATCGTAGCCCGGCCTGTCGCTGTTCGGCCCGGTCTGACCGAAACCGGAAACGCTGACATAGACGAGGCGCGGATTGCGCTGCGACAGGGTGGCATAGTCCAGCCCCCATTTCGCCACCGTGCCCGGCTTGAAGTTCTCGACCAGCACATCCGCCCAGTCCACCAGCCGCAGCAGCAGCTCCCGGCCTTCGGGCTTGCGCATATCGAGCGTGACGGACCGCTTGTTGCGCCCTTCCACCGGCCAGTAGATATCCTGCTGGCGCATGCGGTCTCCCTGCCCGTCGGGCCGCTCGATCTTGATGACGTCCGCTCCGAAATCGCCCAGCAGCGTCGAGCAGAAGGGCCCGGCGATCATCATCCCGATATCGAGAACCTTGAGGCGGCCCGCGCCATCGGCAAGGTCGGGACGCACGCGGTCCGGGCCGGGCTTTTCGCCGATCACTGGTTCCACTCCCTGTCGGTTTCGAGCGCGGCCCAGCCGCCTTTGCGGACGAGATCGTCCTGCCCGCCGATGTCCGGCACTCTGGTCAGCAATTTCGTCGGCATTCCCATGATTGGCGAAGCGCAGACGAGATGCGGCGCGCGCTGGATCATACCCAGCGATGCCAGCCCTTCGTCCTCCAGCGCCTCGTCCACGGTCTGGACCACGCCGACCGGCACTCCGGCCTTCTGCAACAGCGGGAACACGTCGGCGCAATCACGCTGAGCGATAGCGGCGGCGATCTTTTCCATCGTGTCGCGGCCTCGGCCCGAAACACCTTCGATGCCGAGTTCCGCCAGCAGTTCGCGCAGGCCCTCGGCCGGGGTCAGCGTCAGGTAGCGGCCGTCCCGCGTGCGATAGCTGCCGCGCCAGTCGTTGTTGTCGGCAAAGGCGCGCGCATCGAATTCCACCGCGTTGACATATTGCGGATACATCCAGGCAACACCGGCGGCGGCCAGCGGCACTTCGACCCGCCGAGGCCCGTGACCCTTGCGGCCGAGCCACGAAAGGCAGCCGATCACCGCATACATCGAAGCGGCATAGTCGAACGTAGGGTAGGCGAAATTGTAGATCGCCTTACCGTTCGCATCGCGCGCATAGTGGAGCGAGCCGGTGATCGCCTGGATTTCCGGGTCATGGGCGCGCGCCATGCGATAGGGGCCGTCACTGCCGAAACCGGTCAGCGAAACGTAGATCAGGTCCGGATTGATCTGCGCAAGCCGGTCGAAACCGACGCCGAGCCTGTCGCACACGCCGGGCCGGAAGCCTTCGACCACGATCCGCGCGTCCCGCGCAAGGTCATGGCACAGCCGCAGGTCGTCAGGATTCTTGAGGTCGAGCGCAACACTGGCCTTGCCGCGGTTATAGGCCTGGAAATAGGCGGGCATCACGTCGCGCTCGCGGTCCCCGTGCGGCGGCGCCTCCACTTTCAGCACGGTCGCGCCGAGGTCGGCGAGAATCTGCGTCGCGAACGGACCGGGCGTGAAAATCGACAAGTCGAGGACGCGCACGCCGTCGAGAGGATAGCACTCGTCCGCTGCACCGATGGCCATGCGCTTTTTCCCGCTCCCGTGATACGATCATGCTTATATAGCGAACGCTATATAAATGGGCAAGGCATTTCCCCGCCACCCCTCATATCCGGCGGCAAGCTGGCTGCTTCCCGGATCAGCCGTTCAGATGAGCACGTCTGGCAGATCGCCTTCGGGGAGCGCGGCCACGGCAACGAGCGTGCCGACAAGGTTCACCGCCTTCGCATCGAGGAAACGGCCCGGCCGGTTCACCCCGATGAGATCGAGCGCCATGGCCTGCACGCCGGACAGAAAGACTTCCGCAAGCCACGCCAGACGGCGCGGCGAAGCATCCGGCAAGGCCTCGCCCATGCGCGCGGCGAGGCTGGCGATGGAGCGCTGACGCTGCTCATGGACGAGATCGCGCAGCTTGCCGGCATCCGGCCCGGCCTCGAACCCCAGCAGCAGGCGCAGGCGCAGACCATCGCGCACTTCCTCGACATGATCGAGGGCCTGCCCCACCAGCGCGCGGCAATTCTCCGAAAACGGACGGGCCGGGTCAATGGCGAGATCGGAACGGAACCAGCTTCCCCGCGCCGCGATCACCGCGCCCAGAAGGTCGCTCTTGTTGCCGAAATGATAATAGAGCACCGGCATGGTGACTCCAGCCTCGCGAACGATCCGCGAGACCGGCGTGCCTTCATAGCCGTGTTCGGTAAACAGCCGCGTGGCGACGGCCAGCAGCCTGTCCCGCGCCGGGATGTCGTCCTTCGCGCTAGCCATTCCGGTCGATCCACCGCCCGAGCAACCAGGCGCAGACCAGCGCCGGTTTCGCTTCGCCTTCGATTTCCATGGAGACGCCGTAACGCAGCACCGTAAGCCCGCCCTTCGAATCTTTCACGCCGTCCAGCGTGAAGTGGGCGCGAATGCGCGCACCGCACCGCACCGGCGTAAGGAAGCGGACATCCTCATAGCCATAGTTCACGCCCATGCGGGTTCCCTTGACGAGAGGAATGGCGGAACGCATCAGCCAGGCAAGCAGCGACAGCAGCAGCAGCCCATGCGCGATGGTCCCGCCAAAGCGGGTTTCCGCCGCCTGTGCCGGATCGACGTGAATGAAAGCATCGTCGCCCGTCACTGCGGCGAAACCGTCCATCATCGCCTGTTCGACAGTCATCCAGACCGACGTGGTGGTCGTGCCCGCCGAGCGGCGCAACTCGTCCAGCGTTACTTCGGCCCGTTCGGGCAGAACCGGCCATCCCACCGTCAACATGCCATCTCCTGAATTTTGCGCCCCGGATTCCGCGCGTCCGATCCTGCAATCACCATTCCCATATCTGCCAAGTTGACAAGACAAAAAGGTTATCTAATTTTCTATCCCTCCCCAACGAAAGTTTATCAGTGGCGAAAACCGGCACCAGCAACGACGATTCCCTCAAGGACGTTTTCAACGAAGACATCAGGCTCCCCAAGCTTTCCCATCTCGTGGCCTCGAAGCTGCGAGAGCAGATCGTTTCGGGCAAGCTGAAACCCGGCAGCCTGCTGCTGCCCGAAACCCAGATGCTCGAACGCTTCAACGTCTCGCGGCCGACGCTGCGCGAGGCCATGCGCATTCTGGAAGCGGAATCCCTCATCACGATCGGGCGGGGCATGCGCCGCGGCGCGATCGTGCGCGGCCCCACGATCGAGAAAGCCGTCGAGTTCACAAGCTTCATGCTCGTTTCCGAAGGCGTCACCATGCGCGACATGCATGAGGCACGCATGTATTTCGAACCCGCCATAATCGAGGGACTGAAAGGCAGCGCCCTGGAAACCGCGGTGGTCGAACTGCGCGATTGCGTTGACCTGATGATCGCCAATCGCAAGAAGCGCAATTACACGGCCGTCGTAGCGGGGACCAACCGCTTCCACGAAACGCTGGTCCGCGCTTCCGGCAACAAGACGATGACGCTGGTTTGCTCGATTCTCCAGTCGATCTCCGACGAGGCCTACAACGTCATCATCGCGTCGGAAGGGAATGTCTCGCGCGCGCTGGATCGCAACATGGAAAAGACGTCGATGGGCTATGCGGCTTTGTGCGACCTTCTGGAAAAAGGAAAGACGCGCGAAGCGGCCAGCTTCTGGCGAACGTACATGGAGCGTTCGCTGGAATTCCTGAAGCGTTCGGGCGTGGGCGACCGGCTGCTGGTGGCGCAGGGAACGGCGGAATAGGCGCGCGCCGCCGCCAGGACTCTTCGCCACCATGCCCCTTCACCACCACGCCGAAGTGTCGAGCGGATGGCCGATGCGCCCGAAGAAGCGCACAACGACGCCGATATCGTAATAGTCCCGCCAGGCGGCAATCCGGCCGTCGCGAAACTCCCAGGCAGCCGCGCAGGGAATTTCCAGCGTTTCGCCGGCAAATCGCAACCGGTCCACGCGCTCGTGCATCAGCCTGTCGCCCTGCTCCATCGCCAGCGTGGTATCATGGTCCGCGCCTTCAAGCGGCAGGGGCAAGCCGAGGTTGGGCACGGCCAGCTTCGCCGCCAGCGCGGCGCGCCCCGTGACCGTGGCTTTGGGCAGCGCGATGTTGACCCATGTGAAATCGTCGGTCACGCAATCCATCACGGTCTGTGCGTCGCCGTGGAAATAGGCGTGAAGAAAACGCTCGGCGCATTCGGCGCGGCTCATGGCTTCTCTCCTCATCGTCCCCGGATCAGATCGGCGGCACGCTCCGCCACCGCGACGGTCGGCGCATGCGTATTGGCCGATGTGATGCGCGGCATGATCGACGCATCGACGATGCGCAGGCCGTCGACGCCATGCACCCGGCACCGCGCGTCGACGACGCTTGTCGCGGCGTCCGTGCCCATCCGGCAGGTACCGACCGGGTGATAGGCGGAAGCGCCCCCGATGCGGGCATAAGCTTCCAGATCCGCGTCGCTCTGCATCGCCTTGCCGGGCGCCACTTCATCGGCGAGATAGTCCGCCAGCGGTTGCTGCGCGATCACTTCGCGGCACAGGCGCAGACCCGCGACAGTGGCCTTCACGTCCTGCTCGTCGGTCAGGTAGTTCAGGACGATCTCCGGCTGGTCCTCCAGCCGGGGGCCGACGATGTGGCAATGCCCCCGGCTGTTCGGACGGCAGACGTTGAGGCCCAGCATCATCGCCGGCCAGGGATTGCGCGTGACGGTTTTCTTCACCGGATCGCGATTGAAGCTGAGCGGCGACCCCATGAACTGGATGCCGACCTTCTCGCCGTCGACGTCGATATCGGTGTGGCCGTTGACCTGGGTGGGCAGCCCGCGCAGGTAGCCGCGATTGAACAGCAGATATTTCACGCCGTTCAGGTATTGCCGCCAGCCCGTGAACTCGATCCCCAGCCCGCCGATCCCGGCAAGGTTCTGGACGACGAAAACCAGGTAATGATCCTGCAGGTGCTCGCCCACGGCGGGCAGGTCCGCGACCGGCGCGATGCCCAGGGATCGCAACCGCGCCGGCTGCCCGAGACCGGACAGTTCCATCAATTGCGGCGAGCCGATCGCCCCGCCCGAGAGAATCACTTCTCCCCCGGACACTTCGCGTTCGATGCCGCCCTGGTGGAAAAGCACGCCCGTGGCGCGCCGCCCGTCGAACAGCACTTTCAGCACTTCCGCCCCCGTTTCCACCCGCAGGTTCGCCCGCGTCCGCGCCGGGGCCAGATAGGTCTGCGCCGCCCCGCAGCGCCGCCCCGCGCGGTAGAACTGCTGCGACAGGCCGATCCCGGAAGGTTCCGCGCCGTTGTAGTCCTGCGTGCTGCCGACGCTGGAGTTTCCGGCGGCGGCGACGATCATGTCCGACAGCGGGTGATGGTGATCGCCCCGGCTCACCTTGATCGGCCCGCCCCGGCCGCGCGGCCATGGGCTTTCCTCGGGATAGTCCTCCATCGCGCGCAGGTAGGGCTCCATGTCGTTCCAACCCCAGCCGTCCAGCCCCATGGCGGACCATTCGTCATAGTCGCGCCGGAAGCCGCGCACATAGAGCATCGCGTTGATCGAACTGGACCCGCCGAGAATCCGGCCGCGCGGATAAGGCAATGTCCGCCCGGCGATCGATTCTTCCGGCCCGTGCGAAAAGCGCCAGTCGAACCTGGGATTATCGAGCATGTAGGCGAAACCGAACGACAGCCGGGCCCGCCAGTTGTCGGCCTCCCCGCCCGCTTCGATGAGCAGCACCTTGCTCCGCCCGTCCTCGCTCAGCCGATTGGCGAGAACGCAGCCCGCCGAGCCGCCGCCCACGACGATATAATCAAATTGCGGCATCCCGCTCTCCATATAGCGCTCGCTATAACCAAGGAAACTTGTATAGCGACGTTATCGTTTCGCAAGCCCGTTTACAAACCGGGGAGAATACAGGCATGAAAAGCAGCAGTGCTGACGATTTCCATCCGGTGCGGACGTCAGACTGGTGGGCGCTGTTCCTGATCGTCCTCGCCTATAGCTTCTACAACCTCGACAAGAGCCTCGTTTCCGTCCTGATCGAACCGATCAAGGGCGAATTCGACCTGTCGGATTCGCAGATGGGGCTGATGACCGGCCTTGCCACCTCGGTTCCCTTCGCGCTCGCCTGCATTCCCGTCGGCATGCTTGCCGACCGCGTCAACCGGCGCAACCTGCTGGCGGTGCTGGTGGCGGGCTGGAGCGCGGTGACGGGGCTTACCAGCCTTGCCGCGAACGTTACCGCCCTGTTCGCCTCGCGGATCGGAATCGGATTGTTCGAGGCGGGCTTCACGCCGGTCAGCCTGTCATCGCTCAGCGACCGGTTTCCGTTGCGGCTGCGCTCCACCGTCATGGGATTGTTCAGCCTCGGCGCGGCCGCGGGCCTGTTCATGGGAATGGCCATGGGCGGTTTCGTGGCGGATAACTGGGGCTGGCGCGCCGCCTTTCTTATCGCGGGGGTTCCCGGCCTTGCGATTGCCGCTCTCGTGGTATGGACCACGTCCGAACCGCGCCGCGGCCAGGGCGACACGCCCGCCGCCAGCGACGGGAACGCCGGCCTGGCCGCCGGGCTCGCTCACATGATGCGCGATCGCGCGCTGCGCCACATCGCGCTCGGCATGACCTGGGGCGCGGCCATGCTCGCCGTGTTCGCGGTGTGGACACCCAGCCTGCTGCGCCGATCGTTCGAACTGAGCGGAACCAGCGCCGGGCTGCAATCCGGCCTGATCGTCGGGATCGGCGGAGCGCTCGGCGCGGCGGCGGGCGGTGTGATCGCGGACCGGATCGGACGCGGCAGCCTGGCGCGCAAGCTGGTCGTTCCGATGGTGGGTGTCACCGCATCGACGGTCGCGGGCCTTGCCGCGCTGCTCGGCGGCGGCGGCGCGGCGATCGCTGGAGTGCTGCTCGGAATGTCGGCGTTCTTCTGCCAGTTCTACATCGGCACCTGCTATGGCCTTGCCGCGACGCTGGCCGGATCGAACCGGCGCGGAGTCACGCTGTCGGTGCTGCTGGTCTCGTTCAATCTCATTTCCTATTCGCTGGGGTCCGGCCTGGTCGGCAAGGTCAGCGACATGCTCGCGCCTGTCCATGGCACCGATTCGCTGCGGCTGGCCTATGCGGCGGCCTTCGCGTTCTGCCTTGTCGCGCTGTTCCATTTCCAGCGCGCCCATGCCGATCTTTCACGCCGCGAGGGCACCGGGGAAAGGGCGGAAAGCCATCACGTTCCCGCCTCAACATAGATAGTAAAGTTGTATATGTTTCCGCGCTCATCCAGGGTGTTGGCCGGAAAGATCGGGGAGAAGCGAAGATGCCGTCGGAAGATATGTTTTCAGTGGAAGGCAAGGTCTGCATCGTCACGGGCGGAGCCGCCGGGATCGGGCTGGGCATCGTCGAGGCGTTCGACCGGGCCGGCGCCAGGGTGCTTGCCATAGGCCGCCGCGCCAACGGAGCGGATATCATCGCGCCGGTCGCCCCGAACACCCGTTACGTTTCAGCCGATCTCAAGGATCCGTCCTCCGCCGAAACGATCGTCAACGCCGCGGTCGAGGCTTTCGGCACGGTCGACATCCTCATCAACAACGCCGCGCAAGTGGAAAACCATCCCATCGGCGAGTTGACCGTGGAATATCTCGACAGCATGGCGGCCACCAACGTCCGCGCGGTCCTGCTGCTGATCCAGGAATTCACGAAAGTCTGCCGCGGTCAGGGCAAGGGCGGACGGATCGTCAACATCGGCTCCCTCGAAGGGCAGGTCACCTGCATCGAGGAAGGCATGGGCGCCTACGGTGCGACCAAGACGGCGGTCGCCGGGCTGACCGTCTCCCTCTCGCGCGAGCTTGGCCGCTACGGCATCAACGTCAACGGCATCATTCCCGGCTGCATCGTCCACCCCAACATGCTGGCGCGCGGCGAAGACGGCATTGGTCTGCATGAAGGCGAACTTGAGGCGTCGTTCGGCAAGCTTATCGCCCGGACCAACATGAAGCGGCTCGGCCGCCCGGACGATATCGCTCACGTCTGCCGGTTCCTTGCTTCTCCCGCATCGGATTACGTTTCAGGACAGATGATCGCGGTCGATGGCGGCGTGACGATCAATATCGGTTGACGTCACGCGGCCTTCGCCTGCCATTCAGACGCGAAACGCCAGAACGCCTGTGCCGCCTCGCGCGCATCCGGGCGCGGGCATACGAGGCTCAGATCGGACTGGAACGCGTCGCCTTCCAGCAGGTAGCTGCCGTAACCGGGAAAGTGCGAGAACGTGTCGGCGAAAGTATCCACCGTCAACGCCGCCATCCCCCGGTTCACGGCATGAGCGTGGAGCGCAACGAAGTTGTCGTCTGCCATTTCGCGCAGCCGGGCGCCCGCCGCGCGCATCGCCGCATAAATGGGCGCGCAGAGTTCCGGGTGATAGGCTTCTGGCATGACCGCCACTTCGCGGCCGTCGAGTTCCTCCAGCGCAAGCGTTGCACCGCCCTCGCGCTTCCATGCCAGCGGCATCAGGATCACGGCGCGCTGACGGCGCAGCGCGATCGTCCCGCTCCCGGCGAAGGCCGCGGGCATCGGATCGAGCAGAAACCCGAGGTCGAGCCGTCCGCTGCCCAGCCCCTCGACGATCTGGTCGATCGACAGCAGGCGGATGCGGATCGCGACATGGGGATAGCGTTCCCGGAACGCCGCGATCAGGGCATTGCGTTCCTCCACGCCGGAACTGGCGGAGGGGCAGCCGACATGCAGTTCGACCTGCCGGCCGCAGGCGGCAATGGCACGGACGTCTTCCGCGAAGCGCTCAGCCGCGGCGTCGAACCGGCGCGCCGCCGTGACGAACGCCTCTCCTTCCGGCGTCAACGCCAGCAGACGCCGCGAACGGTCGAAAATGTCGAAACCGACTTCGCGCTCAAGATTGCGTATCCGCGTGGAAAGCCACGGCTGGGCCATGTTCAGCGCGTCGGCCGCGCGGCTCATGGATCGCAACTCGGCGACTTTCAGGCACTGCCGCAAGGTCCGGACATCCGTGATCCTCATGACCCGTTTCGTATACGAAAAGTCGTATGATGCAAAAGCCATAGATTATGGATCGCGGGGCCGATGCACGATAGAAATTCTGGCAAATCCATGGGGACGAGGACGACCATGACTGATGCGGTAACTCTGGCCGACCCGATGACACTGACCGACGAGGCCGTATTGCGCGATCCCTTTCCGGCCTACGCCTGGCTGCGCGCCAACGCGCCGGTCTACAAGGATCCCGTCACCGGCGTCTTCATCGTCAGTCGCTACGAGGATATCCAGCGCATCGCCGAAGACCCGGCGACGTTCTCCAACAACACCGGCATGCTGGCCGATCGCGCCTTCCACGCCGACGACGAAGCGGCGCGGATCATGCGCGAACAGGCCTCGCCGCACATCGACACGATCGTGACGGCCGACCCGCCCGTCCACGGCAAGTATCGCAGGATCGTGCAGAGCGCGTTCGGCGCGTCCCGCATCAGCAAGATGCAGCCCTATATCCAGGAAGTCTGCGACCGCCGGATCGAAACATTCGCGGACAAGGGCCGGTTCGAGGTTCTTGCCGATCTGGCCATTCCCATGCCGATGTATATCATCGCCGACCAGCTCGGCGTCCCGCGCGACCGGTATGAGACGTTCAAGCGATGGTCCGATGCGCTGCTGGCGGTCGGCGACATGCGCATCGCGCCCGAAATCCGGGCCGACGCCGCGCGCTCGGTGGTGGAGATGCACGATTTCCTGCGCGAGACGACACATGCCTATCGCCGCGCCCCCGCCGACAACGTACTGTCCGATATCGTCGCTGGCGAGGTCGACGGGCGCAAGCTGACCGACGAGGAAATCATCAGCATCGCCCAGCAGATTCTCGTGGCGGGCAACGAGACCACCACCAACACCCTGGCCATGGGCCTGCACCTGATGATCGAGAACGGGCTGGAAGACGAACTGCGCGCCGATCTTTCCCGAATCCCGCAGTTCGTCGAGGAAGTGCTGCGCCTGACCACTGCCCTGCAAGGTCTGTTCCGCCGCGCCACGCGCGACGTCGACGTGGCGGGCGTGGCGATTCCCGCCAATGCCATTGTCATGCTGCGCTGGGCCGCCGCCAACCGCGACGAACGCAAGTTCGCCAAGCCCGATGGCGTCGACCTTTACCGCAAGGTAGCGATGCAGCACCTCACGTTCGGCATCGGTATCCACTATTGCCTCGGCAACCTGCTGGCCCGCGCCGAACTGCGCACGGCCTTCGCGACGCTGCTCACCCGTTTCAGGAACTTCCGCCTGGCCGACGAGCCGGACGCCGCGCAATGGATCGTCCACTCCTTCGCGCGCGGCATGAGCCGGCTGGCGCTGGAGTTCGATCGAGCCTGATCCGCCGGGAATACCCTGCCCGCGAAGCCGCGCGGCCAAGGACAGGTTCGACGGGATGGACGGCCGGTCCATTCGGGGTAATGTGCCAGTCTTTCACCAGAAGGATGCGCGCATGGCCCCGATTGCCGGACTGCCCGGATATCCCCCTGTCGTCCTGGGCACCATGGGTATCGCGGAAGAAGATACGGTGGGCGCGATCCACGCCGCGATTGCGCTGGGATATCGCGCGTTCGATACCGCGCCGGTCTATTTCAACGAGGCGGCGGTGGGCGAGGCCGTGCGCACGGCGCCGGTCCCGCGCGACGCGCTGTTCCTCACCACCAAGCTGTGGAACTCCTGCCACGGGCATGACGAAGCGCTGGCTGCATTTGACCGCACGATGCAACGGCTGGGGCTGGATTATGTCGACCTCTATCTGATCCATTGGCCCGTGCCGACCGTGGACCGCTTCGTCGAGACATGGCGGGCGCTGGTCCGCCTGCGCGCGGAAGGCCGGGTCAAGGCCATCGGCGTCTCGAACTTCCTGCCCGAACACCTCGACCGGATCATCGATGCGACGGGAGTCGTCCCGGCGGTCAATCAGGTGGAAATGCACCCGGCGTTCCCGCAAGCCGGCCTGCGCGCGGCGCACGAGCGGCTCGGCATCGTCACCCAGGCATGGAGTCCGCTCGGCCACGGCACGGGCCTGGACGATCCGGCGCTGACCGGGATCGCCGCCCGGCATGGCAAAACGCCCGCGCAGGTCATCTTGCGGTGGCTGACACAACGGGGTGTCGTGCCCGTGGTCAAATCGCGCAGCCCCGCGCGCATGGCGGAGAACCTTTCGGCCCACGGCTTCGACCTGTCGCCGGAGGAACTGGCCCGGATCGACGCGATGGATCGCGGAAACAGCCTGTTCGGACTCGACCCGCGCACGTTCGAGACGATGCCGCGCATGGCGGGGCTGACGCCCTGACTTACTCGTATTGCAGGGAAATACCCGCCGCTTCCAGCGGCCTGACGAACTCGGCATCGAACCGCTCGTTCTGTGCGACAGTGAAGTGCTGTTTCCAAGAACCGATGCCCCCGGCACGCCGGGCGACCTCGCCGTTGTAGCGTTTCGCCATGTCGCCTTTCTGCATCGCGGAAAACTCTGTTTCCGCGATCACTCGCTCGATCGCGCCCTTTGCCAGCGGACGGCCGACGAAGCTGGCGATACGCTCCAGCGTTTCGCCCGTATTGCGCCGCATCGTCTCGAATTCGAGGTGCAGAACGCCCTCAGCCTCGCCGAACTGGCGCCAGCGCAAGGTGTGATCGCGCCATGAGCCATAAGGAACCATGCCCGCCATGAAATGATCGAAGAATTCCGGCCAGTCGAGCGTGAACTGCATCTGTTCGCGCATCGTCGAAAACTGGTTGTAATAGGAATCGCAGACGTCCTTGCCGTTGCGGATCACGCAGATCACCTTGGACACCCGGTTTTCGCGAAAGGCGCGCGGCAGCCGGTCGACGCTGCAATGCGCTTTCATGAGGCGCGGCGAGGGGCAATCGACCACGCTTTCAAAGCCGTGGAAGCCGGGACGCGACCCCATGTCGACATGCGGCACGATCCCGCCTGTGCGGCGCAAGGTCTCGAAGTCATCGTCATAGAGCCGGCTGACGATGACCTGGAGCCAGTTGGTGCCGGACTTGGGATAGCCGACGATCGTAAGGTCGGCCGGATCGAGCGGCAGACCCTCGATCGCCTCGAACAGGCTGGCCGACCCGGCGGGCGGATAAGGAACGCCCTCATGCATGTAGGCGATCATCCCGACCGAGGGCTGATAACGGCCCTCGTGCGGATGAAGCAGCATCGAATCGTCGATAAAAGGCTTGGCTTCGGCAGTCATTCGGCAGGCTCCCGCATCTGGTTGAGCGCGCCGGACGGGATGCTCCCGAAAACCCGGCGCGCCGACTTCATCGCTTCCTCGTAGGGATTGACTGTATCGCGCCCCAGAATCGCCATGCCGGGGCGGCAGGCTTCCCGCAGCTTGCGCAACTCATCCTCGGCCAGTTCGGAAACCCGGTCGGGGATCACTTCAGGATCGACTTCGCCGCTGGCCCGCGCGATCCAGCCCTCGTCATCGGGCAGATCGAGGAACTCGGCGATCCGGCCCAGCGTGCCGGGCGTATCGGCGATCATGTCCTCATAAGCCACGTCTATCCAGCGCTCGCGCGGCAGCCGAAGCAGGGCGGAATGGCCGGTCACGACCTGCCAGCTCCAGTATCGTCCGAACCGTTCGAGGCTGGGGATATCCCCGCCCAGCCGCCGCATGACGGGATCGTCGGCACTGCCGGGTTCGCACGTGAAGATCGCTTCCAGTTCGTCGTCCGAAGGCGGATCGAAGAAGAAGCTGGCGTAAAGCACGAAATGGCGAAAGGCGCGGATGCCCAGCGCATTGGTCGGCCCGTCGCGATGCAGGTGGACGATCCTGGCGCCGGGATACCATTGCGCGATGCGACCCGCGATCTCGATCGACACGCCGGATCGCTCGACCCAGGCATCGCGCCTCAGATAGGCGGCGAGGAAATCGAACATCCGCCGCCAATGCGCGGCGAGGCTCTGGCGCGGCTGGCCGCGCACTTGCGCCAGCGTGGCGGCGATCAGTCCCTCGTGATCGTCGGACAGGCCCGCCAGAAAGATCTGGATCGCGGGCAGCCGGTGCGCCTTGAGCGCGAAGGCGCGCGCTTCCTTGCGAATCGAATGGCCGGTGGCACCGGCATCCAGATGCGCCGTACGGCTGATGACGAGATCGTTGAGAAGATTGCTGCGGCACAGGATGTCCGCCGCTTCCGGCCCGGCGAACTGGCCCTGTTGGAACACGCCCTCGCGATCCGGCACGGACCAGAACTCGTTCATGCTGAGCAACCGGCGGTTGTGGCCCAGCATCCGCGACAGCAGCGTGGAGCCGCAGCGCCCGGTGCCGACGATGAAACGTTCCATGATCCCGTTACCTCAGGCGCGGAAGCGGTTTTGCAGGTGGCGGCGGCGCGCGGCGATCTGGTCGCGCCGATCCTCCGGCGTGAACACCGGCGTATCGGCGGGCAGTTCGCGGCGCAGGTCGGCCAGCTTGACGACCCGGCTGACGGGCGCGGGCGAATCGTTCGACCAGATCCAGCGATAGAACACCGAAAGCGTCGGGAAACCGCCGGTATCGAGCCAGTTCTGGATGCCGGGGTCCGCCTTGCTGACCACATAGCGGACCTTGCCGTCGGACGAGACATGGCTTTGCCTGTCGTTCAGCGCCGTCACCCGGTTGGCCGGGTCGATCTGCGAGAACCACGGCATCGTGTAGACGTGGAAACCCCAGTAGGGCGCATCCGGCACGTCGCTTTCCACCAGCAGCGCCTCGTCGTCGGCCAGTTCGACGCGGGCGAGGCCATACTGGATTTCCTGCCCGCCGCCGGGAATGCCGAGCGGTGGGCGCACTTCGTTGGGCGGCGCCTGATCGGCATAGAGCGTCTGGAAGATCGGATAGATGTAGGGCCACGATTCCATCCAGTCGACCACGGCGTCCAGCGCGCCGGACATGACGGGGATCGGCGGCGGGTCCGACTTGTGGTCCGGCTCGTCCAGCCGCTCTATCCACACGTCGGGGCGATGATGCTTTTCCCAGTCGTGGTAATAGACCCGCATCGCCACGCGATAGACATCGGGCAGGCTCCTGATCCAGTTCACGCCGCCCGTTTCCGGCATCGGCTCCGGCCCGACGAAGATGGTCAGCTTGCCGTCGTTGCCGATAGTGAAGTCCTTGAAGGAATAGTCGCCGTCGTTGCGGTATTCCTTGTTGTTCACCTGGATGATGATGTCGTCGATCGTGTTGGTGTCGATCTCTATCCGATAAGTCGCGCCGGGGAATATCCGCGCCTTCCAGTATTCGTTGTCCTGGTTCGGCCCCGGCGGGCCGGAGCCGCTGTCGTCGACCAGATACCAGCGCGGCGACTGGTAGATCGCAAGCTCCGTCTCCCATTCCAGCGCCGTCCGCAGTTCGCGGACGAAGAAGCGCAGCGATTCCGCCTGGAGCATCGGATGCTCCGTCTTGGGCTGGGACAGCAGCAGATGCCCGGCATG
>Ga0265293_10002580_pt1 | contig 35795 bp, 43 predicted proteins | sample Munlanlewell138R_FD_192505 | JGI IMG/M metagenome (GOLD analysis project Ga0265293, IMG submission 192505) | Leachate microbial communities from a municipal landfill in Southern Ontario, Canada - Leachate well 138R | ecosystem: Engineered > Solid waste > Landfill > Unclassified | place: Canada... | reverse complement strand
TGGGGGTGCACGCCCCCCCCTGTTAAAATATGCAATAAGTTACAAAATAGCCTCTTTGCTGCTATAAAACTGCACAAATACTGCACAAATATTTAAACATATGAATAATAAGCCTTAAATAGGGATTATGAAACTTGTTTTAGTCGGGTATAGTAAACTAATTGTAAAACCTAACATTAAATAAGATAGCGTTTCAGTCGTGGGAAATGGGAATATTATTTAAGATTTTCCACTTTAACGCCCCCTCCAGACCTTTATCACATCAAAAGCTTTTTTCTTTGGTGTCTTCGCGCTTAAGTTAAAAAACATATGTAGGCATGGAGCAGGCCCCCTGCGCACCTGCTCCATGCCTACAGCTTGCCTGCAAGGCGTTCCAATAAGGCTAGCTGTAGGAGTATGCAGTTATGTACTTGCTGCTATTGTAGCTTATGAAAAGATCTTTATATACAGCATTGATTAAAAGTTAAATTTTGGAGGCTTTGGCAGCTTTGGCTTAAAACTAGGTCTATTTCTACCGCCGCCAACACTTGCATTTATTTTTAGCGCAGCATCTTTAATCTCTTTTGTTTTTCTTTGGAACTCTTTGGCTGCTCTTTCAGGATTATTTTCTTTATCTCTATTGTATTTTTTCCTTGCATTGCTGTAGTGAGTCTTTACTTCTTTCTCTGGGTTAAATCTTCTAATACCAACACCGCGGCCAGCAAGCTCTTTGATTCCCATGTCTTCATCATAATAGTTCTTTCTAGGCTCTACAGCCCCAAGCTCTGCTAAACCTATATGCACCGCTCTTTGCATATATCTACCAAGTGTTGCAGATGGGAAAAAGGTTTCTGTCATAGCTAAAACCCTATCTATTAACTTTTTACCAGCGCTATCATCTGCACGGCCTATATTGTAGCCTAGAGGAGTTTTTCCACCTACAACACCAATTGCAGATGTGATAAAACCACCCAACTCAAACTCAAATTTTGTACCTGGAAGCATCCTGCCACTATTTATATACCATCCATTTCCTAGTCCATACCACTCTTTAACACCAAAGAGATTAAACTTGTTTTTTGCCCAGCCTGGCTTGTAGTACTGATCCTCTTCATCTTGAAAGACAAAGGCATCACGCGCCCACACCGCGCTACCTATAAGAAAAGCCCTAAGTGGATGTTTTAACATAACTCTTGCAGCTTCTGGGGTTGATTTAAACTGATAGTGTAGAAATGGCATAAGTCCAGTTTTATCCAGCAGCCTAATTGCTCCTGGCAAAGGTGTTGAGTAGTTTACATAGAGTTTGTTTGCCTCTGTGAAGGCGGTTTTAGGATCCATCCCTTGCTTTAAGTTTCTTGAAAAGGATGCAAGCTTATAAATCTTGTCTTCCCAGTCATAAAGCTTTCTCACATTGTGGCCAATCTTAGAATCTTGTGAAAGATACATGTTTTTCCAAATGGTGGGAATAACTCCAAGCCTTCCATCTGGCCTTGCAACAGCATGGTAAGCTTCCATATCATCTAGCATAGTGTTTAAACCATACTTGTTTGCTTCCTTAACTAGCGCTCTAAACTGTTCAGGGTTTTTACGCATCATTACAAGCACCCTTGCTAGCTCCATAGTATCACCCTTAAGAGCAGATAGCAACACATTAGCCCCAACATTATATAAATGTGTAAAAGGATTTTTAACAGTCATGTTCACTTTAAGATGATCCACCATTGCAAACAACCCTCGCTCAATCACATTCAATTCATCAAGTGCTAGTTTAGTATTTCGCACCTCTTTAAAAACATCAGGATGCACATATTTACCAGCCAGCGCCCCATACTGCTTTATCCCACCTGATGTAGTTGCATCACTAATTCTTATATATCCATCTATTTGCTCAGCATGTCCAAATGCATCTGAAAGCTCTTTTAGTATTTGAGCTTTTTCTAACATAACTCTTTGCTCAGCTATTGTTTGCGGTACCACAAAGCTAGCATCCTCTATCATGCCCATAGCCACACGCTCCTCATGAGTGAGATCTTTCCTCTTTTTTAGTCTCTCAAAAGCTATACTTCCACCGCTTTTTTTATTCTCACCCACATAGCGCTCATAAAATCTCTTAACATAGTGCTCTATCTTATCCTTACTATCAAGCAAACCAGCATCCACTAAATCATCTGCATTTTTATCTATAGTGGCTCTAAAAGTCTCATATATATCTTTTAGTTTTCCATCAAGTAGGGCTGGATCTTTATCTCCATTTAGCGCTCTAACTAAATCTTTGTTTTGCTCCTTGGTCAGTGTCTGCTCAAGATCTCTCTTGATAGCTCCAGAAGCTTCATAAATTTGCGCTTGTCTAGCTCTATGCTCCATCATAAAATCATGCACTTTCATCTGATGTTTTGAGACTGTGAGCCATCTTTGGTTTGAGTCAACTTTGCCCTGAGTTACGGCTTCAAGTGGATACTTTAAAAGATAACTTAGCGACTCACCCAGGTTTAAAATCCCTTCCCATGTATTATCAACCAGTATATCAACACCATTTCTATACTTCTCTACTACAGTTTTTCCCTCAAGCCTATGCGGAAGCAAGCCCAATAAGTTTTTAGCATTTTGCAAAAAGTCACCTAAAGCATCACCCACACCATACTCAACATCCCCAACCTTTATTGGTCTTTCTTGTGGTGGAGTTTTACTATCTGGCACCTTAGGTGAGGGTCTATTCAAGCTATTTTCACTATGCATTATGTTTGGATCTTTGGAGCTAGACTGCATCTTGATATTTCCACTCTCTTTTGCTATACTCCCTTTAGAGGTAGATTCTTCAGCCATAGAGCTCGAATGTTTCCTGGCCACTGAGCCAGTGTCGTCTCTACCTCTTACATATAGTAGATCTTCATTCGGTACGCTCATAAGCTCTTTTACTTTTATTTCATTAAATGGCTCATAATTCGACTTTACTATGTCTATCTTTCCTTCTCTCTCACTAACTGACACCATATGCACTAATCCATTTTTGTCTTTATATGGCGCATAGTACTTATTTGCACCATGATGTTTTACTATGAAAAGAGGATCTTCAAGAGTGCTTTTTACCACTCCACTTAGTCTAGTTCTATCTTCCTTCCAGTTTCTTAGCTTAAAAAACTGGCTTCTAACATTCATTCTAACTTCACCCAAAGGTGTTTTTATAGTTGCTATTTTTTTAGTGCCAAAATCTTTTGCAAACTCATCAAGAGTGTATGGTTTTTTAACAAAAGGCTTTGCATCTTGCTGCACTCTCTCTACATTTAATCTACCATTTTTTATATATCTATTCTCAAGCACATCAGCCATAAGTGAAGTGCCTTGATCTTCCCCTAAGCTCTTCCTATCACTAAATCTCTCAAAACTATCCTGCCTTAACTTTGCATCCCCCTGGACTCCTTTTTTAATTGCATCTATCTTATTTCTCTCTTTATTGATTAGGTTTTGAAGTGCAGAAAAATAGCTATCATCACTTACTTTTAGCCTTTTCCCAGTCGTAGCAAACACAACATCTCCAAACTTTTGATACACCGCTTCCCAAAGAGTGTTTATATACTGCTTCACGCCCAATCTCTCTTTGGCCTTTGTGCTTAACCTAACCCTATTTAGATCTCTTGCGAAGTATGGATTTGAGAAAGCCTCAGCTATAAATTCATTTCCATTCTTAAACCCATACTCCTTTGCATCAATCTTGTTTGCTTTAAAGCTACTCTTAGCCTCTTGCATTAGAAAATCCACATCAGCCTTAAATCTTTGATTTTGCATCATTTTTACAGTTGCACTATGCACATACTCATGCGCCAATACTTGCGCCTTAATAACCCCTGGCACATTCTCACCGCTATTAAGTGCTATCTGATGGATCCCTGCATCATACTGCCCAGCTACATTTTCACCAAGCCTTGCACTATCAAGCTCCTCTACTAAGCCCATTTTATTTAGCTCATATATAAGCTCTCTTTGAGCATCAAGTATGTTTCCTTTGCCTATATTTGTATCTATAAACTCATCTAGCTCTTGCTTAGTTAGTGAGTTGCTCCACGCTTCATCATCAGCAAGTTTTTCTCTATTGTAGTGCTCTATTTTACTCTTTATATCATCTCTTATTTTTCCACTCTCAAGCTCAAGATGAGACTCAAGCCTATTATGTATGTAGTCTTGTAGCACCTCTATGTCTCTTATCACATAGCTTCTAGTTGCAGCATTTGCTAGCTCAGGCTCCACGCCCTCACTAAGTAGTTTTTGCATTACAGCCTCTGGAGTAAGCTTACTGCTTTTTATAGTATCCTCCATCACATTTACTATCCTAAAACCAGTAAGTCTTTTACTCATAAGCTCATCATTATTAATGATTTTAGTTATTATTTTTTCACTCTCATCCACTCTTAAAGAGTTTCTAAATGCTACAAGCTCATCTATGCTAGCACCAGCTTCCACCATTTCACGCAGTTGTAGTTTTGTCTGTTCGTGGAGTTCATTTGCTAGTACCTCCACTTCATCAACACTTTTTATAAACTCAAGGCTATTTTTATCAGCTTCCAAAGAAGCCATGTACTCTTTTTGGCCATCTTTAACCACCTTTCCATCAAAGCTATCTTCAAGCCTAGCGCCAACTTGCGCCTCATTAAGCGCATTACCACTCTCATCACTAAAAAGCTCATTGTTTTGCAGTCTTTGACTAAGCTCATCAAGTTTGCTTGTCTCTTTGCTTGGCACTACATCTGGGGAGCTTGCATCACTTGGAGTAGATGCTCCTTTTGTGCCACTTTTCTCCCCTCCAAAGTACACCCTACCTGCAGCACCAGCGCCACCCATTGTCAAGCCAGTTACAGCACCAACAGCACCAGCAGTTGCAGCAGCCTTTTTTGCATCATCATGGCTCATCCCTAAACCCAAAGATCTTGCATACTCTAACCCAGGGTTTACAGTTGCCCCCTCTAATGCCCCAGCTCCTGCTCCCCATATGCCTTTTTGAAGTGTAGTTTTTCCAAGCCTACTAGCAGCGCCACCAGCACTCAAAGAGAGTGCATTTTCTAGGTTAGCTATGAAGGCAGTCACCCCTTGGATGGTCCACTCACCTGGATGCGTAAAGTCATCCCAAACATTTGCTATGCCAGCTTTAGCTCCCTCTAAGAAACCCTCGCTCTCTTCATATGCTTTATTTAGCGCATCTTTTTTATCAAACCTCTGCGCTATTTTTTTTGCTCTATCAAGCTCTTTTTGTGTTGGATTTTCTTTGTTTTTAATGTTCTCTATCTCTTGGAGATACCCTCTTCTACTAACTCTTTGTTTTGTAGCCTCAAGATTAGCTAATTCATCATCTACATGTTCACGAAGTTTTGGAGAAGCACCTTTCAAAATATCATGCTGAGGAGCTTTTGGAAGCCCAAAAAGCTTATGCGCAGTGCCAGTTAAAATATCAGTTTTAAGATTTGCCAAGCCAGCTGCAGCAGCAAAAGTACCATAAGCACCTTCTTTAAGCCCTCTTCCTATTTGGCTTAAAACCCTTCCTTCCTTCTGTCCTCTCACTTCTTGCGCTTTTTCTCTAAGAGCAGCCTCTATCTCCTTCTCATCCATTCCCAAATCTTGGAAGTTTCTTACATATCCTGGAAGCTCATCGCCTAATACATCTAAAACGGTAGCCATCATGACTCCTTATGGTTTTTAAATATATTAGGCTTTTTCTACTGCTTTTTTGTCAGTCAATTAAGTCATCTGTGTTTACTGGATCTACCTTTATGTTTCCATATTGTTCTTTTATTTTATTGTCTTGCTCTTGCCATCTTTGGCCAGAGAGCTTCTCATACATCATAAAATCTTGCTCAGTTACTGGCCTATTGTTATCTTTCCAAAACCATGTATCACCATGTTTGTACCAAGGATTATTTTTTGCAAAATCTTCAACCCCTCCCTCTAAAGCTTTTGCTATCGCTTGGCTTTTTTGAAACTCAAGCGATAGTCTATTGTTATTTAAGCTGCCATCTTGATAAGCTTTTTGATTATCTACCTGATCTCTTTGTATTGCTAATCTTGCTTTATTAAACTCTTTGTCATCTGCTGCCTTATCTTGTGCAAGACCAAAATAAGCACTATTCAAACTATGTGTTCGTCTAAACCTATTCTGTCCATCCTTAAACTCATCCACTCTTAAAGAGAAGTCTCTATCTCTATGCTCCTCATCACTCTTCCTATCTTCCCTTCCAGCACCAAATGTTTGAGAAAACTGATCTGCCTGGTTCTTAACCTTTTTCTCCTCAAGCCCTTGTGTTTGCTCAAACTGTTCTTTTTTAAGCTCATGCTCTCTATCAAGCACAAACCTAGCTCTCCTCTCATCATCTATGTCAGATAGACTCTTCCCAAGCTTTGCAAAGCCACGACCCAAAGAGCCAGCTGAGCTTACTAGACCCACATCAGGAGTCTTATACTTATACCAGCCCATCTCACACCCCCAAGCCTAAAGTTGGAGATAGAAGATTATCTTTTTTCTTATCTGGCCCATAAACACTATCTATAGCACTTTCTAAGTTTGCGCTTGTTTTGTTCTCTTTTTCCATCTGTCTTCTCATCTGCTCTTTTTGCAGCTCATAAAGCTTTTTGCCCATCCTAGCTTCTTGCATGCCACCATAAACACTGCCTAGACCCCCTAAAAGCTTTCCTACATTCCCTATCTTATCCCACATTTAAAATCCTTTATTAAATATTACTACCATGCTCTGGATCTAATGTCATATTCACAACATGGAAGTAGTCATCTCCAGCCATATTCCTTAAAGTACTATCCACATACCCTATATTAATTGCAACTGCATGAGGCGTTAACTCAAATTTCCCTCCCACGCTAATATCGCAGTTCCCAGGAGTTGCCGCATCATAGTAAACATCACCAGCAAACTGAGATGCATACATCCAACCCCCAGCCATCCTATCAAATATGCTTCCATCAAAAATGGTTGCAAGGTTTGCTATCCTTAAAGTCTCTTTTGCTTCTTCATAAAAATTTAAAGTATCAAATATAGATACTCCATACATGACTAACATAGCAGCATCTATAACCGCGCTTGCTAAAAAACTAACACCTAAAGATACAATTCCAAGAGTTAGGTACCATGAGCCCAAGATGAGAAACGCATTTGAAGTAACTGCCCCAGTTGCAACTACAGCCGCAGTTGCTAAACTATAAGCAGGAGGAAAAACAATAGATACAAGCAAAGCTACAGCTGCTATTCCAATGCCAACGGTAGTATGCAGATGATCATGCATCAAATCTTGCATAAATTTCCCCATTTTAGAGAATACTCCCCCCTTGATCCCAAGAAAACCCTTATCATTTATCCCAAGCCAATGGTTCCCTACTATATTCCAAGCCTCTGCTATGCTTTCTATTGCTCTATTTGTATGTTTTGCTATGCTTTTTTTAAGGCTTTTGCCCCTTATGACATCAGTAATCACTCCAATAGGTGCTTTGATGATATTCTTTATAGGGTTAATAACTGTTTTTTTCACAACATCAGTAACTTTTTTAACTACTCCACCCATTTTAAAAGCTCCTTCATCTCATCATTAAATCTTTCAGTAAGGCCCTTAAAAAGCAACTGCCCATCACCAACATCTTTAAAGTATTTTTTATATGTATTGTAGTTTTTTCCCTTCATAACAATAATAGGTAAGTTTGATTTTAGCTCATAAAAGCATTTTAGAAAAAAAGCTAGGCTAACTGGCTTTCTCCTATACTCTTTAGCCACAAGGTAGTAAGATAATGATATATGATCATTATATTTCATTGCTAAGAATACTCCTTTTATCTCACCTTTTTCATCTTGAAGCTTATAAGCCACACCATGTCTAATATGCTGCTTTATATTCTTTGCAAGATTTCTATCATCCACTTCATTTTTTAGAAAATTAAAAAATCTTATTGAGTCTAGCTTGTGCGCTTTTCTTATCTTAAAGAGCAAGCAAGCAACTACCATAAAAATTCCCCAAACCGCTTGCATTTACAACTATCTTTTTATCCTTAAATTGCTCAAGAAGCATGCAGATCTCCACTCCAGTGCTACAGCCTTGAGAGTGACCAATCTGCTCTTTATATCCAATTGTCTCTATCTGGCCAAAAAGCTCTTTAACTGCACTATGTTCTGCATCATTGTTTTGCTTAGTGCTAGTTCCATGCATTTTTACTGCATCTATTTTATGCCCTACAAATGGAGACATCGCACTCATATAGCCTTCTTTAGTTACTTCAAAAGCACTTTTGCTATCACTATATATCCAAGTAGGACTCTTTATGTGCCCCTTATGCCCTTTTGGATCATTAGTTAAATGCAGCATAAAAAATCCATCGCTACAAACTATCTCTATGTTAAGCTGCTCAAAAAGCAGTAACTCAACATCCTCCACCCACTCCTCCCCATAAATGATTACTTCATCAAAGCCACCCCAATCTAGCAGCATCTTAGCTTCATGTAGTGCGTACATACTACTTGCGCATGCATTTGCATTTATAGACAAATACTCTATATTTCCAACTCTTTTAGCCACCTTGCTTGCAATGTAGCTAGTGTGAGACTTTACAACTATATTGGCTTTTTGTATATCCCTAGGGAATATTCTAGCGCAGCTATGATGCTCAGCTGAGCCAGCGCAGTAGAGTAGGGCAGCTTTGCCCTTTGGTTTAAACTGCGCTATCTCTTCTTTGTATAGCTCAAAAAAAACCTCACTCATATACTCATCTCTTCTTTGCTTTGTCTCCTTGATGATCATCGCATTAGGCTTGATTTTCAAGTCAGCACTTTTATAAAACCAATTTTTTACATACATTGCACTATCCTATCTATAAGATCTTTAATTTTATAGGTGTCATAGTCAATGTTGTTTACATATGCATTTAGTTTTTCTCTTTGTGCTTTTTCACTCAAGCTCTCTTGATTTTCTAAAAGTTTGTATCTATCGCTTATTTCAAGCCAAAATAGTGCATACCCAAAGCTATCTATTTGCGAATCTTTAAGCAAACACTCTTCGCTTAGCTCCACTCCATGCTCTTGCACTATTATTTTATTTATGTACTCTAAAGCCTCATCTCTCATCTGCTTGCCTTATATTTTTGTTAGCTTAATATTGTCTGTATCCGTAATGCTATTTTCTACCAGCTTATTATGTAACTGAAAATAGAGCTCAAACATCTTTGTAGGTACCTGTATTCCACCATTTCCTATAGTGCCTATAGTATCTCCTATGCTATCAAGCCCCTTTATTACTTTATTATCCTGCACTTGCTCTAGCATCGCATCTTTTTGTGCCTCAACATAATCTATATCTTTTTTGAGCTTATTGATCTGCTCTTTTATAAGCAGCTCTTGCTGTATGAGTATATTTACCTCTGGAACTCTTTTGCTTTGCCTATCCAAGATTGCCTCACTAACCTCAGATTTTTGCTCATTAACTAAATCTATCTTTGCATCAAGCTCCTCAGCCTCTTTTGGCAGTTTAATGCCCATATTCACAATAGCCATGGCTTGCTCAAAAGTTTTACTAAGAGTCTGTTCTGCTATTGTAGAGTAAAGAGTTATCAGTGATTTTGCCTTCTCTTCACCTGTTATATCAAGATCATCAATAGCCTCTTTGATTTTTAACTCAGTTTGAGTTAAAAAACTATTATCCAAAGAGAGTTCCAAAAGTTCATCATAAGTTTGCTTTATTTCATTTTTTACCGCACCATAATCTAAGTTTTCCATCTTTATCCATCCTCTTCCAGTGCTTCAACTCTACTTATCAAGTTTTCCACTACACTATTTAGCATGTTGCTATTATTCTCTAACGCCTCAACTCTACTAACCAAGGTTGCTATCGCAGCACTTGTAGCACTTGCACCGCTCTCTAAAGATAATGTTTTACTAATTAGCAAGTCATTTAACTCTTGCTGATTAGCTTGGGCACTTATTAAAGAGCTTACTCTATCTTCCAAACTCCTTATCTCATCACTTTCAAGTTCTTCAATGTCATTCCTTACAGCTTGAGCTTTAAGTGCTGCCATTTTTGCATTCTTTTTTAAAGTGTTAAGTCTTCTTATGTTCATTTATGCCACCAACCAAGAAGAGTACTCAATGCCATATATCTCATTCATTCTAAGGTAGTGCTCCACATCGCCTTTGCCTAAAGATGTGTTGTAGTATTTTTTCCAATACCTTGCACGCCCCTCAAGATCACTTGGGATCTGCTCTGGTAGTAGCAAGTAAAATAACCTTGTAAAAAGAAGTGCTAAAAAAGAGTTGTATCTTAAATGCTCCCACTCTACAAGAGCTATATCAACCCCAAGATCATTCAAGATCTTATTTTTTCTTTTCATATTCCTCTCTCTTACATCGTAAAAAGGTATCTCATCAAATTGTGTTATGCCTATGCCAGCTTTAATAGTTTTATCTTCTATCTTTCCAAGTCCGCTCTCTACTATTGCAGTCTCTACTATCATCTGCACGGCTGTTCTGTTCTCACCATGTCCAAGACAGTCACACACTCTAACTGCTTGCTTCAAAATTGTTTTTTCATCAATAAAGCCATAGTTACTCACTCTCACTCCTTCTCAAGATCCTTATACTCTTTGCATACAGCGTTAAATCTTTCCACTTGTTTTTCATAAAACTCTATACTTTTTTTAAGCTCACCTTTTCTTGCCTCAAATAGTGCAACATCATCCTTATGCACTCTTACTTGCACCTCTTCGCTACACTCTAAGCTCTCAAGCTCATAGCATACAAACCTATCTTTAAAGACAATGGCAGGGTTTTTTTTACTGCATCCAGAAAAAAAGATGCTAAAAATCAACAATGACAAAGTTGCTATTTTTCTCATCATCTATTAGCTCTCCACGCTTCAAAACCTCTTGTTTTACTGCGCCACTTTGCTTAAGCACTTCGGCCTTTAAAGAGGCACTCGCCTCTCTCTCTTTGGCTAAACTTCTCTCCATCTCCAAGCTCTTATTCATCTCTTCAATCGCAAGCAGTGCAGCACTCTCTAGTTCTTTGAACTCCTTTTTGCTTTGCTCTAGTTTTGCTTTAGTGCTCTCTAAGCGAAAATTTAAATATGCACCGTATGCCCAAGCAGATAAAAGCAATACTATCAATGCTCCTATCCCAACTGTTTTATATCTTGATAAAAAAGCACTAATCATCTATTTTCCCTTTTCTCTCAAAAAGAGTTATTAGCATCTCACTTGCTTTAATTAGCGCGTCATGCTCACTCACTTTATATTTTTCTCTTATGCTTATAGTACTTCTTGTTATGCTTATTAACTCAGCTAAAATAACCATTCCTACAAAAAGCCTAGAAACAAATCCAAGCTCTGGAATCACAGTTATCCCAAGGCACACCATATATAGTGCGACCAAAAGCAGTGACTTTCTAGTAATGCCAGTGATGATAGGCCTTGAAGAGATCTCTCTAAGCACATAACCCTTCATAATCCCAAGCACTATATCAGCGCACATTAGCACAGTTATCACATGAAAAGTATTGTGAGGGATGCCAGCATAATCTAAACTCATTAGTATAAATGAGTATATGATTATGAAGTATATTTTAATCTGTACTATCAAGTCACTGCTCATTTTTATCCCTACAAGCCAAGCTCATTTTTTTGCGCTCTCCCAACCTCAAGCTGCTCTTCTCTAAAGGCCAAATATTCAATCTTTTCTGGATCATCACTTTTTTTATGCAGCATAGAGAGCTCTTGCTCTACTGTGTATCTCTCTCTTATTCTTAGGCCAGTAGCCTCATCAATTACTCTTAAGATATGTGAATCTTTCATCTCTTCCAAAAACTGCTCTTTAGAAATTATCACTACCTCAATCCTTGCATCTTGAGCAGCAATTAACTCATTTACAGCACTCTTGCTACCAACTAAAGTTATATAGCCAGTATCTATTCTGTTTACCTTAACGCTCTCTTTGCTAGATACAAAGCTTATTGTTGTATATTCATCTTTAAGCTCTTTATGCTTCACATAAACTACTGCCATGCATGCTCCTTATTAGTTTGTCAATATAATATGCACTATCAGTATCTTTTGAGTGTGCATAAAAAGATGCTATCTGGTTATTATTAGCGCCTTTTTTTACACATCTTTTTACTCTAAACAGACTCTGTTTTCTTATAAGTTTCTTGCTCTTCCAGTGTCTATATCCCACAAAATCAACACCTTGCTTAAGTTTTGCTATTTTACTTTTTGGATTTAATTTTAAATTTTCACTCTCTATCTTTTTCCTTATCTCATTTTTCATATAAGCTAACTCTTTTTTATCTCTTCCTAAAATAACAATGTCATCCATATATCTTAAATAGTGCTTGCACTTTAGGACTCTTTTTGCAAAGTGATCAGTATCGTTTAACATCAAGTTCGCATTTGTTTGAGAGACATAAGCCCCAATGGCTATCCCCACTAGCTCATCTCCACAGTAAACTACATCTTTATTATCAGCAAAGAAGTAATCATTTGAAAATATAAGCTCCCAAAAAACTCTCAAAGTCTTTTTGCACTTAATAATTCTTTTAACTTTGTTAAAAATTATCTCTTTATCTATTGAGTAAAAATACTTATTCATATCAATATGAGCAAAATAGTCATCCTCATCATAATGCTGTAGATACTTCATAAGCTGCTTGCTACAGCTATGAGTTCCTTTGCCAACCCTACAAGCAAAACTTTGATCTATAAATTTTCTATCAATAATTGAGCCCACAACTCTCATAAGAGCGTGCTGTACTAATCTATCTTCAATATGAGGAGCAGATATAGTTCTTTTTTTAGGCTCACTTACTGTGAAATTTCTATAAGGTTTTACCCTATACTCTCCGCTCCCTATCTCTCCCATTAGTCTCTCTATAACTGCAGGAGCCTCGTATTCAAACCTTATAAAAGATGGATGAAGAGTTTTACCCTTACGCAAATCTTTAAGCGCTAGGTAGAAGTTGTCAAGGTTATTCCATCTATCTATAAGGTTTCCAACTCTTCTCATCTTTTTCCTTTTTGTTTTTGCATCAGTTTGAGCTTCGCTACTGCTACCACAAAAACTTGAGTCTTTTTATTTCAGGCTTTAGCCACCGACAAAAATCCCTTAAAAGAATCCATCCTTACCACCAGTAAGGCTCTCAAACAAAAACTATCTTCTAAGTCACGAACGCCAACATTGTTGCTGCTATTACTACGACCATTGTTCAAATTCATCGCAAACACTCCAGCCTGGCTAGTGTTGGTCCAATTCCCAGCGCGTATCGGCACCAGCCAACATAATCAATTTTTGCCGTACTCATAAGAGCGCACTAGCCTTAACCAGGCACCTATCATTTTGCCTATCTCATCTACTAATAAAGCCGCATGATGGTACCTCCTAGCTTCTGTTAGTTCTAGCTCATAAGATATGAGCAAATTAACTCTAAGTTTTTCGTGGGTTATATCAAGCAAAGTCAAATCAGTTTTTTTATAATATTTCTTATTGATAGTTATGATAAGCTCTATAATGTCTTGAGCTTGATTTCTCAACCTCTCACCCAAAACATATTTTTGATATTTTGGAAAATGTTTTGTATAAATATCAATATACTTTATAAGCTCTCTAGCTTTTCTCTCAATTAAAAAATATCTCTCTTGACTGCTTTTCATGAAAACCCTCTCAAAAGCCTGTTATCACAGGCTTTCACCATAGACACATTTTAAGGCACGAACGCCAACATGGGTGCCGCTAGTACTACGACCATTGAGCAAATTCATCGCAAACACTCCAGCCCGGCTAGTGTGGGTCCAAGACCCAGCGCGTATCGGCACCAGCTCGTGAGCCAAATGTCTATTTAGTCCATCCTTGCCAAACAGGTCAGTTCCATTTGCACTAACTCCATCTGCCCTTGGTATTCCATTAAATAGCTTTTGAATATTTGCTATATCATTATCAAAAACAGCATTATCAGCATTACCAAAAGAGATCCATCCATCATTGCCGCTAATGACCGCTCCTACATTAACTGGATTAAACTTCTCAACATCAAAGGCGCTCTCTGGCGTTAAGTCGCTAAGTTTAAAATCTCTTTTTCTAGTTAAAAATCCAAGAGCAGTAGTTCTTGTAAAGCCGCTCACGATCTCCCACATGCCACCATTCAAATCAGCCACACCCAAAATACTTCCATCATGGGTTGTTTTTTCAAAGTTTTCTATAGCTCCAGTTGTGCTTTTTCCAGAGTTGCTGCCTTTAGCTTGCTTATACAATACGCTACTATCGTCAACATCTCTTAAGCTATTATTGTTTCCTTTTGGAGCAAAAGGAGCTTTATCCATCCACGCCACTTTTGCGCTAGTAGTGGCGTTTTGTCTTTGGCACAAGCTAAGTAAAGAGAGGTATGTGTAAAAAGCATTTTCAGGCACACAGTACTCTTCACCTCTACTTTTTACAACCTTATAAGCAGTGTCATATCTATTTGCTCCAGCGCTAACTCCACTAACTAAAACATCACTAAACCTATCTCCATGTGCTGCGTCTGTGCCACTATGTATAGGCTGTATTCCAAGTTTGCTTTTTAATATCCCAGCTTCAAATCCGCCCTTGTATTTATCAAAAAGCACCCCATCTAAAAACTCCCCATCATCCACAAAGCAAATTGGTATCATATAGCCATCATCAAGCTCATAATCACTATCATCCGTAAATGCTTTTTTATGATACGCCGTGCGCTCACTGGCAGTAAGGTTTTTAATTTCAACTGTATTAGCCCCATAAATATCAAACATAGGGCTATCCTCATGTCCTATTCTTACCTTTGCTATAGGAAAGTAACACATCCAAGAGCCACTCTCATCCACATAGTTTCCAGTCATTTTTCTAACAAAACCATCAGGAATGTTGTTCATATCCCCCATTCCAAAACCAACCTCTCCAGCTACTCCAATATTTTCATATCTGAGTGTAGAAAAATTGATCTGCTCAAGTATTCGCACAGACTCCACTATGTCCATACTGCTAATAAAATCATCAACCTTTTGCTCAACTAGTGCCTCATCAAGAGTTATATTTATATCCTCTAGTTTCTCATCAACTCTTGCATTGATTTTTAAGACTAAATCCTCTTCATCTATCTCAATAGGTGGAACATAACTATCAAGCGCACTATTTACTGCCGCTGCTACTATTGTCTCTACCTGTTGCTCATCCAAGTAAGGAGCTTCACCTATTTTTGTTACAACAGTAGAGGTAATGTAGCTATTTATCTCTTCGATGTTTACAGTTGGAATTTCTATGTTAGATATAGCATCAGCTATTCTCTCATTTACAAATAGCTCCAAATCTCCTAAGTCAATGCTTCCACCGCCACCCTCAAAATCAAAGTCTTTTAAAATACCGCTAACTATATCTTCAATCACTCCCTCAAACTGATTGAAGATTTTCTTAAGATTAGGTATGCTCTCATCGCCTATCTCTATCTCTAGCTCTTCATCCGCAACCAAATCAATATTCTTTTGGAATATCTCTTTTATATATCCATCTTTAGACTCAATTTTAGAGTCTATCTCATCTAATTGCTGCTTTATCTCCTCATTTGTAACCATCACCTTACTCCTTTAATGACTATAATGTTTTAAACCTAGCAAGTGTTTTTGCATAATTTAAATCAATCTTTAAACCACTGCACATTTGCTCATACCTAAGCATTGCTACTCCATCATTGCAAGCTTTTATCTCTTTGTTTTTTTCATCAATTCTCTCTATGTTCAAAAGAGCCTGCTCAATCTTTTGCATATTATTTGCAAGAAAAACTATCTTGTCTTTAGCTGGGAGGAGTTCTTTAAAAACACTATTTTCAGTTTCAATGTTAAGCTCTATCTCTTTAACATCACTTACAACTCTATCAATGTCATTTAAATTGCTCACCAGCGCTTCACTAATGTTTATTAGATGTGTGTTTTGTAGGTTATATCTCTCAAAATCACTCTCTAACGCCTCATTGATATTCTCTATATTCTCAATATTTTCTGCAGTTTTATTAATATCTTCAATGTTTGAAGCTAAAATGACTAACTTATCTATCTCCCCAAGCACAATCTCTATGCTAGATATAGCATCAGCCAACAAATTCACATTTGCTATAAAGCTATATTCACTTAAATCTAACTCTTTTCTCATCTTAAGCTCCCTAAATACCTATCGAACTCTTTTATATTCTCATATTCCTCATGCTCATCTGTCATCTTTTCATCAGCATAAGAGACAAATAGCTCTATATTGTTCACATCACTCTTGCTAAGCTTCACTAAACCCTTAACTAGATACTTATTAAGTTTTTTCACAAACTCTATATCCCAAACAAACCAATATCCATTTAAAGATCTATTCTTTTCAATATAGATTTTCTTAAACCCATGAAAGTCAATAGCCTCTTTACTAAGACTAAGAAGATCAACATTCTCACTAAAAGAGTTGTACCTCTCCCAGTTATAATCATTTATTATTTTTGCTACAAAGGTTTTATGTCTTAGTAGCTCATCGCTACTGCTATAAGCAGATATAACGCTATGCGCCACAGCTTGCAGTAGCTCATCATCTATCTCTATTAAAGATTCATCATCTACTACTCTTTGAGGCTCTTTAAGATAAAGCCCATCTTCAATTTTCTTGATCACTCTTATCTCTTGATGCAAAGGAGTAACTAAAACAAGCGGATTACTTTTTTTAGCTATCTCCTTCAAAGCCTCATGAACCAAGGAGATTAAAACAGTATCACTTTTTGGGGTGGCCTTATTGCCACTCCCAAGTATTTTGATTAAATCTTTAAGCTCCTTGAAGTTCATTTTAGATCCTATACATTCAAATCAGAGATTCTAGTTACCCCAAAAGGGTTGTTAACTCTAAGCGTTAACTCAGAGATAAGCTCTTTTTCAATCGCATCTTTTGTTCTGGCTATATCATAAGTTTTTGTAAGTCTTTGATAAACTAGAGCTAAACTTGGCAAATTAACCCCTATGATCTCATCCTCATCTACATAAGGAGTAAGTATCACTTTCACTTTTGGTGCATAAGCAAAATTATCAAGCTGTGTGTAGTTTGTATCTTTTAAGATTGTCTGCCCTAAAATGCCTCTATTTTTATCAGCCATGATGTCATCAAGCGCATCTTTTTGCTTGTCACCTAAAAAGATGTGAGTAGTAGGCATTGACTGGTAGTAGCCTATCTTAAACATCTCTCTTAGCATCTGGATACTCAAATCCCCACCAATATCAACCGTATTTTGCACAGTGCACCAGTGTCTTAGTCCTGCAGCTTTTCCAGCTACACTGTTTTTCACTCTTTGTACTGGAGCGCCAGCATTAAACAGTATCTTCTCTATCGTCTTTCTATGCTGCTTTGCCTTCCTAACCCCCTCATTTTTTAACTCATCGCTTCCCTCTAAATCTGTCTTATCTTCCATACTTCCAGTTATTCCATAAGTGTGTTTTATGATCTGGTAGTGGTTTTTAGACTCTCCTAGCGTTCCATGCGTAGGAGTTGCTGGATCACTTCCCTCAATGTGAGCGTTATCGTCATCTGCATCTATACCATCTTCATAGTACCACTGATGGCCAAAAGCACTCTTTGTTTTCTTATCTGGCGTTGCCTTTTGTATCATGTTAAATAAAGGTGTATCATAGTAGCCAAGCTTAGCTATCCTCATAGCCAAATCAGCTTGCCCAGCTCCTAAATCCTCTAAAAATATTAATCCTTCCACAGTTAAACTCCTTACAGTAATTTCCCAAGTACATCAGCCTCATCTTTCAAAGAAGCACCACCACTCTTAACCAATTCAAAAACCTCTTCATCTCTATCAACTGGCTTACTATTTCTCCCAAAGCTCACATTGTCGCTTTTAGAAGTTGCTGGCCGTATCTGATACCAAATGTTCTCCCATCCTATAGGATTGTTATATTCCATTGCTTTTTGCGGATCGCTCTCGTTGAGCTTCTTAAGGTGCTCATAAACTGCGTCCGCATCAAAGCCGCTCACTCTTTTTTTTATATCCACTATCGCATCATTTACAGCCTGAATATTCTGCTGCTCCTCAATAAACTTTTGATTCTCCTCAAGCTGTTTTTCAAGCTCTGCTATTTTCTTGCTCTCAAAAGATGAAACTGGATTTGTTTTTGGCTCTTTTCCACTTTCCTCCTCTTTAGCTATTTTATTCTCTCCGCCTTCTCCTATATCAAGCTCATCAAGCCCATCACCAAGAGCTCCGCCCTCACCTCCATCAACCATCATGCATAGTGAAGATTTTAAAAACTCAAAAAACTTAAACATTTTTACCGCCTCCAGTTTTTTTATTCTCTGGTTCTAAAAGAGACGGTTGTTGGTCGATTTCCATATCCTCTTTCTCTTCTTTTTTTTCCTTTTTATCCTTTTTGTTTGCTTTACCGCCTCCAGTTTTTTTCTCTTGCACATATACCTTTCTACTATCTTCTTCAAGCAACAACACATCGCCTATGTTGTACTTGCCTTGCACGATAAAGCCTTTGTTTGTCTCTACATTTCCAGAATCATATGTTTTGATTACCGCACCTAAAACCTCTAAGCTTTTTGACTTACTCATTACAACTCCTTATATTTATTTCAAACAAATTCTAATTACTTTATATTGCCAAACTGTCACTCTAAAGCCCACCGCCCATAAACTCTTCAATCTCCACATCTGCTTTTTGTGCATCTTCAAGCATCTGCTGTGCAGCCTCCTCTTCCTTAAGCTCATTAAAAAGTTTTTCAATGTTCAAGCTATCTCCCATTCTTATAGTAAGTATCTCTTTAAAGATTCTCTCAATGATTGCTGGATTTATGTTTGGATTTTGTGCGATTATTTGGAGTAGGGCGATAAGATCATTTATTCTTTTCTCTTTGTCTATTGTCATGCCAAAGTTGATGTTTATGTCAAACTCAACCTCTACTCTCTCTCCAAGCCTCCCAAAAGGCTGCTTTGCTCCAGTGATCTCATCTATCACTTCATCAGGAGCATTTTTAACTATGAGCCGTATCCAGCTTTTTGCCCAGTGCTCAAACAAAGTTTCATTACACAATGAGATCATCTCCTCAGTTCTCATGCTTGAGTTTGCATTTACAACTGCAAGCGCATTAGCACTCCTTCTATCACTTGCGCCAGTATGCCCTTGCTGGATTGAGTTCACACTACTTGCATCACTTATATCCTTATCAAGCATCTGCAAATCTGCATTTATGGAGTACTCAGGTGGAGTAGGTAAAAACATTATCCCCTCAGTTCCACCCTCAGCCCTTATCCTCTTGCCAGCCCCTTTTTTCAAATCACTTGGATTAACTTGAGTCCTATCTGGTACTATGATTGAAGGATTTATCATCTCTTCTTGAATGTCATTTTTTTGATTTCTCTTCATGTTTATCTCATCATTAAGTGATTTGATAAATTCAGTCACCGCTTGACCATATACAAGTATCTCATCTTTTCTTTTTTCACTATCTATGCTAGGAAGCTTATCTATCGCGTATCCGTATTGAAAAGGCAGCTGAAAAAACTTATCTTCTCTAACAAGTGTGTCATTAATGTAAGTTTTAACTTCAAGTGTGTCAGTATAAACTATCTCTTTAACCTCATACCGCTTGCACTTATCTCTCCTATCATCACCTATCACATCTTTTTTAGCCTTTGCCACATTGTAAAATTTAGTATTAAACTTATCCTCTATAGTTCTCTTACTCTCATAAAACCTATATGCTATAAACTCAACATCATCAATGTTGCATGCCTCCCAGTCAAACGCAACATCAGTTATGGGTATGTTTGTAGTTATGACTTTTTCTTTTTTCTCATTCCAGTATGTGATCACTATGCCAAGACCAAAAGTAAGCGCACTCAAAAATGCTTTATTTAACTCTTTGTTTGGCTTTAGTTTTTTGTAGTAGTAGTCGCTAACTCTATTAAGATGCTCCATCAATTCATTAGAGCCAGCTCTAGTTACACTAAGTTCTATTGGATTGCCCTGGCTAAAAAAGCTAGTACTGAAAATGGAGCGGATTATGTTTATTATGTTTCTAGTTATAGGAATGAAAAGCCTACTTCTACCAAGCCTTTCAAGTTTCCTTATTCTGTTTTTTGTGTGCTCAGCATTGTAGTACCTCTCATATTCATTCCACTTGTAGTGGTACTTTTCTTGCTTTATAAATGCCTTATTGATTAATTCTAAGTCGGTGTTTTTATTCATTATGGGCCTACCATTTTTAAAGCCCATAGTAGTATTTAGAGGTTAGTTAAATTGTCACTCTTTTTTTATATGTTTTTTGTAGATTATTTTTGTAGAAATTTCCCGCGGGAAATTATTTCATCTTGACAAAATCCTACATTTAGCTATAATTCCATTTCAATCACGGCGTGATTTGTGAGTGGAGGACCACTCTTTATGTAGCAGCTTTGGCTGCATATATGTAAAAAGGGATTGCAAAAGAAGCCCAAGTGGAAAACCTAAGAGGTGGTTTCAAGTTCTTTTGTCCCTTTTTCTACTCACTACTAAAAAAACTAACCACAAGCTTACTACTTTCTCTTTTCTCTAGCACCAGCGAGTATTTTAAGCCACCTTTGTTTTGCATGAATATCACTCTTTTTTTATCTTTAGCAGGCAGCACTATATTGTTTCTTACCACATTTCCTATATTTAAGATATCTAATGCCTTTATCTCACCCTCGCAGCCATCTCCATAATGCCTAAGTAAAAAGTGCTTAAACCCATATCTCTCATTCCCAACCCTAAGCACTATCTCGTACTCTAAGACATTAAACACCACATATTTTTTAGACTTCATCACAAAGTCAAATATAGCTCTTTGATGTGGTTTAAACTCCCACTTGTTTGCTCTTCTTTTGTCTATCTCTTTAAACTCTTTTTGTAGATTTTGTAGTTTTAAAAAGTATTCGCTCATTCTCTTTTTTCCCGCGGGAAATTATTTCATCTATCCATGAGTCTTTTTAAATTCCTATCACCCCAGTCACTATCTCCTGGTCTTGAGCCTTGGTAGTGGTTTTTATCACCATACATATGTCTATCTATCTGCATATTATTCCAGTTATCATCCCCAGGCTTCTCATATCCTCTCTCAGGTTTCCTATCTTTATAGCCATACTCCTCATGTCCATACTCCTCATGCCCATACTTTGCAAAAAGCATCACCCCTGCAAAAAGCATCACCCCTAAACTCATAAATATCTTTTTCATCTTTTTCCTTTTTTTTGCTTAAATTAGATTTTATACTCTTCAAGATTAAAATAGCTATAATCTAGCTAACTTCAAAAAAGGAACATCATGAGAAAAGTAGTTATCTCCCTAGCTCTTATCTGTAGCGTAGTTTTTGCCCACACACTAAAAGATGGAGTTGATGCACTAGAAAACCATCAGTTTACAAAAGCATTTGAAATATTTAGTAAATTTCCCAACGACACAACCGCGCAGTTTTACCTAGGCATTATGTACGCTAATGGAGAAGGGGTCGAGCAAGATTACAAAAAAGCATTTGAGTGGTGGGAAAAGGCTGCCTTGCAAGGCGATGCTCAAGCTCAGACTAATCTTGGCATTATGTATGCTAACGGAGAAGGGGTAAGGCAAGATTATAGAAAAGCTATAGGATGGTATGAGAAAGCTGCCTTGCAAGGATGGGCTCCAGCTCAGACTAATCTTGGCAACATGTATGCTAATGGAGAAGGGGTAAGACAAGATTATAGAAAAGCTATAGGATGGTATGAGAAAGCTGCCACGCAAGGAGAGAGTATGGCTCAGTATAATCTTGGCATTATGTATGCTAACGGAGAAGGAGTCAGACAAAACTACAGCACTGCAAAAGAGTACTATGGAAAAGCCTGCGACAATGGCAATCAACCAGGCTGCGAAGCCTATGCGGATCTAAATAAAAAGGGGTACTAAACCCCTTTGTCCTCATCCACACACTCTAAAACTCTATCTTAATTTTCCCGCGGGAAATTATTTTACAAAAGGCTTAACCGCCTCTATCACTTCATCACTAACTTTTGCTTTAATGTAGTTTTCAAGCCAACTCTCTACCCAGTCAGGTATATTATTATTTGTAGTCCAATTTCCAACTGTACTATATGCAAGTTTAGTTTTTTTTGAAAATTCTTTTTTATTTAAATCCGCTTTTTTTAATAGTTTAACAAATATATCATTATTCATTTTTTACCTTATATGCTTTTTGCATAAGTAATTCTAACTAAAGTTACTTAAAAAGTAAATAAATGCTTGACAAATTACCTTTTTTATAATAATATTTCAAATAAATTACTTATACAGTAATCCAAAGGAGCAGAAATGCAAATCAAAGTTTACACCCTAGATGGCAAAGCCAAAGTTTTATTCGCAAACTCTTTTGCGCATATATCCTACATCAGTCAAACATACTCAAGATGGGAGTACTTAAAATGAAAGATTTTTTAGATTCACCAGAAGTGAAGCTTCACAAGCTTAGCGCTGAGCACCAAATCCTACATAACTTCATCGCAGATAAAGCCCAAGCCCTAGATGGCCTTAGTGCCATCTTGCACGGCCTTAGCTTTCTTGATGAAGACCTAGCGCACTCAGAGATGCTCATAAGTGCCATAAGTTTTGTAGGAAACTCTTTGCTTGAGATCACTAAAGAGCTAAAGGATCTCTCATGAGCTGGAGCACCTACAACAAAAAAAGAGCCCTAGCTAAAGACCTTCTTTTTAAACTAAAAGAGACTTTAGGGCTAGTTGGTTTAGAAAACATGGCCAAATGCCAAAGAGAGCTATATGAGCTCATCTTAAAAGAGCTAGACAACCATGACACTAAAGCAAAGATAGTTAGCTAGATTTTCCCATGGGAAAATTTAAACACTCAAAAGGAAAAAAGATGATTTTAACAGTAGCACACAGTAAAGGCGGAGTAGGCAAATCTACTCTTGCCTGGAGCTTAGCCTTTGCACTCTTGAAAAAAAGCAGCACAAAAAGAGTGCGCATCATAGATTTAGATTTTCAGCAAACCATATTTTTCTTAAACATCTTAGCAGAAGATAGGCTTGAAGTTCTCAGGCCTCAAACTGCTAGCGAGTTTTTAGAAAAGCTTGAAGAGCCGTGGATTAAGAGTGAGGGTAGTTATCTCATTGTAGATACAGGTGGATTTGACATAGACATAAACCGCCTAGCCATAGAGAAGGCAGATAAGGTTTTAGTACCCATCAGCGAAAGCCCCATGGACATCATAGGCTTTGAAACCTTTAGGGCAGCACTTAAAGGAACTAGCAATGTCAGCGTAGTCCTAAACAACATCCACCCACTTCAAAAAGACTTCTCAAGCATCAAAAAAGCTCTTGAGGGCATAAACTTACTAGAAACAGTAGTAAGACAAAGAAAAGTCTATAAAACAGTTTTAGCCAAAGGTAAGAGCGTATTTGACTCAGAGGATAAAAAAGCAAAAGATGAGATAAAAAGCCTACTTGAAGAGCTATTAGGAGCCAAGCATGCAGACTAAACTAGAGAGCTTTGTTGAGAGTCTTTTAAACATCCTAGTAGGTTTTGGCATCAGCTTCATCTCTCAACTTCTCATCTTTCCACTTGTAAACATTGAGGCTTCCTTGCATCAAAACATCAAAGTAGCCCTATGGTTTACAGCCATAAGCCTAACTAGAAGCTACGCACTAAGAAGATATTTTAACAAAAGGAGAGGACATGGGAAGCTTTAGAGGATACATTCTAAACTCACAACTTTCAAAAAAAGCAGGTGTAAGTCACAATCTATTCCAACAAATACAAACCGTAAAAACGAAAAAGATGGGAGGAATCATATGCATACTAAAAAGCTCCCTTCCTCAAAAGTATCAAGAAGCTGCCAAAGAGTGCTTAGACTTAACTAACTGGTGGTCATTTAGTTACCTTAGCCGTGAACTTAACATGAGCAAAGATTATTTAGCGCAAGTCTCCTTACTAAGGCCCATCATCTCAAAAAAAGTAGATCTCTCAAGATTTTTTAAGCTTAGTGATGAGTTTGTAGAAGAGATAGAAAAGGGCAATACACCGTATGTCATAAGGTATGAAAAAGACAAAGCCCACGCCATCAAGGTCATCACCATGCAAGGCATCACTATAGGATTTTATTAAAAGGAGAGGACATGGACCTATCAAAAATATCTAGCATCACAAAAGGCAAGGTTAAGCTCACAGGCATAAGCGACTTTAGTGAGCTTGAACTAAAAAAGGTTTACCCCAACCCAAATCAACCAAGAAAGCAGTTTGAAGACATAGAAGGACTTGCACTCACTATTAAAAAGCACGGCTTACTCCAACCCATCACAGTTGCCAAAAAAGAAGATGGCTACATGATCATCTCAGGTGAACGCAGATACAAAGCCCATCTTCATAACGGCTCTAAAACCATCAAAGCATATATCCTAAATGCAGGTGATGAAGCCATAGAGGAGCTAACCCTCATAGAAAACATCCAAAGAGACGACCTAACAGACCTAGAGATCTCAAAGCACATTGTAAAACTATGGGAAAGCGGAAGATACAAAAGAAAAAGTGATCTTGCAAAAACCATTGGTAAAAGCAGTAGCTACATCTCCAAAGCCTTTAGCACACTAAAACTAGATGATGATCTCATCAAGAAGGTAGAGCGCTCAAAAAAGCCCATACCCCTCTCAGTCCTAGATGAGCTCTCACGCCTTAAAGACAAAGAGTCTCAAAAAGACGCACTCCAAAGCTACCAGCAAAAGAAGATTACAAGAGACGAGATAAAAAACTACAAAGATAACTCAGGAGCTATAAAGCAAATTTTCCCACGGGAAATTCCAGACGCATCTTCCATAGAGCAGCTAGAAGAGTTTTTATGGGAGTTGAAAGATAGAGCTAAAGAAAAGTATAAAAAGCACAGCTCCATGTTTTTTAATCCGCAAAGAGCAGCAGGTTTAGATAGGGCATATATAGAATTTGGAAGACTCCAGCTCATAGAGGAGATCTTTAGTTTTCTAAATGAGCTTAACTCTCCCCAAGCTCCTTGATCTTTAAAAGCTTTTCTCTCATCTCTTCTCTCATCTTTGGTGGCGCATACTTACTCACTAGACCCATAAACTCATAGTCTATATCCTCATTTAATTCAAAGCTAGGAGGCTGGGCCCTCCCTTTCCCAAAAAACACATACTCAAGATTATAATTGCCTGGGCTTTTTTCTATGATTTTTTCAAAGGGGATATTTTTTCTTGTTTTATAATTAGCCAAATGTGATGAAGAGATCTCAAAAAACTCAGCTAAATCTTTATCAGTTTTAATGCCCATTATCTTTTTTATCTTATCAAATATCTCTTCCACAGTTAGCATTTTCTTTTCTCCTTAAGAAGATATTTAGCATTTAGTTGGTAAAGTTCAAATATGCTAAATATTTAACATATTTTATGTTTATATTATAGCGTTATTTGCTTTGCCAAAAGGCTGTATTGTGCTAGATAAAAAAAACAAAGCTCAAATTTTAAATCTTGACAACTTCAACTCTAACATTTTAAATTTTGCAAAAGAGCAAAAATTAAAAAATGATTTGGAGATTTTAAAACTCCAAAAACAAAACAAAGATTTTGAAGAGATTATAAATCATGTAGAGTCAGTTTTAGAAAAAGCAAAACCAACCATCCAAAACATTACGAACCACATCACAAATTGTGAAAATGTAATCACCAATGGCAAAGGCAATAAAAACATAAAGATCGATGTAGAAACTATTAAAAATTTCACATCAAATTAAAATTCAAGTTTAGATAGGAAGCTACATACTTGCTTCCCCCAGCTGGTGTAGCTTCCTATCTAACGGCTGGGGAGCTGTCATGATAAGTCTCTTTAAAAAACTAAGGAAAATTTTGGAGTTTCTACCTTTAGAAGTGGTAGCAAGCTATCACGATGTAAAGCCATCTTCTATCAAGTCGCTTTTCTACAAAGACTACAAAGGTAAAGATCTCAAATTCAAAATCTCCAATCAAGGTGAATTTCTAGTTAATCTTGACTACAAGTATCCTCTAGCAGCCAAGCTAGACAGATTAAGACAAACCGCACTCATAACAGCAAAGAATGAGCACAACCTAGCTAGAGAGCTCTCCTTGATTACTGGCAAAAAGGAAGATACCATATTAAGGTACTTCATCCGCTACACCTTCAAGCGCATTCCACAAGCAAAAGAGATCATCCGCGCGCTAGAAACATACATTCAAAAAAACAGCCTGTTTGGAAAGGAGCTTTCTGTATGAATATTTTTGACCTTTACAAGCAAGCAAATATTGATTTAAAAGACTTCCTAGAAACTCACTACCAGTTTTATTGGGTTAAAGCAGGCGCTAGCTTTAAAGCTCTATGTCCTTTTCATGCGGATACAAAACCATCACTAAGTTTTGATAGAAAAAGAAATGCTTTCAAATGCATGGTATGCGGAGAGGGTGGGGATGCTATCAACTTTGTAGAAAAGTATGAAAAACTCTCAAACATAGATGCTTGCAAAAAAGTCTTAAGCCTAGAGGGCATACATTTTGAGGAGCAAAAGAGTAGATCAAGTGAAGAGATTGAAAAGCTTAAAAAAGAAAGAGCAGCATTAAAAGCTGCTGCTAAGAAAAAGCAAGAACTTAGAGAAAAAGAGGAAGCTAAAGCCAAAGAGCAAGTCATTAAGAAACTAACCTCTAGCGCATCAGAGTACGCCATAGCGCTTTATGATAACTATGCTACTTTAGATGAAGATATTCAAACTATCTTTCCAAATCAAAGTGCAACATTCCTAGACTATAGAGATATATATCTAGGTTACGATGTAACTCAAGATAGCCTATGTGTGCTAAACCGCACACACTCCCCAGATACATGCTACAACATTAAACACCTTACAAAATATAGCTGGGATGAAGCTAAAAAAGCATACGACACTTCAAAAAGAATGCCTGGTAAATGGATAAGCGCTTACAACTCAACTCTTTTTCCATTTCCATATGACTATTTTAAAGCGCACGATGATGGCAAAGTCATCATATGCGAGGGTGAAAAAGATGCATTAAACCTTCTTTCTTACAACATCAACTGCCTAACTCTTGGAGGCGTTACAAACTCATGGAAGAAACATAAGCATCTACTAAAAGATAAGATAGTCTATATCTGGTTTGACAACGACCCAGCAGGTTACATAAATGCTCTTAAAACATATAGAGAGATTGAAGATGTAGCAGCTGCAGTTTACATAACCCTCTTTTTTCAACTAAATAGCTCTTATAGTAAAAATTACGATATTAGTGATTTTCTAATAGAAAAAGAGTTTAAAGAAAAAGAGGAAGTTTTTGAAGCTATCACTTATAGCTCTTTTTTGCTTACAAACGATCTCATTGATGACATAGCAGAGCATATAAACACTGACATAAAAATATTAGATGAAAAGAAAAGAGATGATGAGAAGAGTATCTATCAACTCTCAAATCTAAAACTATTTAAAGATATAGAAAATATCTTTTGTACCAAAGATAAAGAAGGCAATTTTTTAAATATCTTTGAGGCAAAGGGTGAACTTGACGACAAAGAAGTAGATAGACTTATTGCTACATTTCGTGGATTAAAAAAAGATAAAAACTATAACGACTTCAAAGATGCTGCTCTAAACTCTATGCTAATTAATGCTGAAGATAAAGAGCAGGAGCTTGAAAAGCTAGAAAAAGCCTTCAAAGAGTTTGCCTCATTAAAGCAAACGCTCCTTACAAACTATAGACAAACCCACATTGTAGATATGGTTTTGGCTTTTTTAAAGATGACAAATCATACAGGATTTACTTTAGGTAACTACAAAGGCATGCTTGCCATTTGGACTGGCACTCACTATGAACTGCTCAAAGAAACAGAAATACAAAATTTTATTATGAATAGATGGTTTAGACATGCAAGGGTAGATGTCAAAAAACAAACTGCAAAAAATGTTGTTGAAATTGTCCAAAACTTAGAGATGAGAGCGGTTAACATAGACCGCATCAAAGAGACTCAAAACGAGAAAAGATACATAAATCTTCTCAATGGAACGCTCATTATCTCTAAAAGAGGTAAAGTAGCATTTAAAAATAGGCATGATAAAAATGATGGATCAACAAATATTTTAAAATTTCACTACGATGCAAAGGCAGACTGTCCTAAGTGGAAAAAGTTTCTTAATAGGGTTTTACCAGATGAAAAAGAGCAAGAGTGTTTAATGCAGTATGTTGGCTACTGTCTGCTGCCAACGCATGATTATGAAGCTTTTTTACTGCTTCATGGCTCAAGTGGTGCCAATGGCAAGAGTGTCATTATGGATACTATCTCAAACTTCTTTGGCCAAGAGAATATCTCTTCACTTGATCTACAAAACTTTTATGGGCATGAACTTGAAGGGATTGCTAATAAATTTATCAATATAGGAAGTGAGATTGATCCAAAAGGGCTAGATAAAGGACAACTATCTATGTTAAAAAAGATAGTTTCTCCAAAAGATAGGATAACCATCAACCCAAAAAATAAATCACCGTATCAGTTGGAGAGCTTTGAAAAACCAAAGCTAATCTTTAGCTCCAACAATAAAATTAAATCCAACATGGATAACGGCGTTTTTAGAAGAATGCTATTTTTTGATTTTGACATTGAGATAAAAGATGATGAAAAGATTAGAGATCTCTCAGACAGATTCAAAGATGAGCTTGGTGGAATTTTAAATCTAGCTCTTAAAAAGCTTCAAGTTCTTATTAAAAATGGAAGATTTACAAAATCACAGCGAATGGTAGAAAATATTGAAGAGTATAAAGATAGTATCAACCCTATAAGAAAATATGTAAATGATAATATAAGCCTAGATAAAACATGCATGATACCAAAGAAGTTTCTATATCATCATTATAAAGATTGGGCTGAAAATAAAGGCCATAAAGCTTTAAGCGAACAATCTTTTTGGCAGCGAATGAAAGATGAACTCCCTAGCATTGACACAGCTGGCTCACAAGTCACTTTGCCAGAAGCTAGAGAGCTTGAAGGAAAGCCACGATGTGTTAAGGGCATCTTTTGCAATTCAAATGAGGTTAGTTCTTTTATGCTTGGCAACAAAGAGATTAAAACAGCAATAATCAATTTTGAACAAGAGTCAAAAAAGATTTTATTAAAGGATATAAGATGATCCATGAATATGAACATGAAATTATTGCACTCAAACAAAAACTATTAAAACTTGAAAAAGCAGTAAATAACTTACAAACAACAAAATTTCAAAATATTCCATTAAGCTTTGTAGCTAAAGAGCTAAAAGTATCTAGGCAAACCATTACATATCATGTGAAAGCAAACTATACTCCAGAAGTTGACTACTTTATGCATAACAACAGAATACTCATAAGTACAAATATTCTCTCAAGCATAAAGGAGCACTACAATGTCTAAGCTTAAAGTAAATAAATCTGGCTTTATAGTTAGAAACAATATTATCTATGTACAAGGTAGTATTGATGGAGAGTTTAAAAGATATTCTACTGGCAAGAAAGATACAAAATTAAATCTTTCTTGGATTAAAAAAAATGCACAAAAAGAGTTAAATAGAATACATCAAGACAAAGAGCAAAAAAAAGAACCTAGCACAAAATTTGTTGACTATGCATATTTAAGCCTAAAATTAAAAAAGAGCAGGCTAAAGAAAAACACATATGTAGAATATATAAGCAAATTTGAGAGTTGCATCAAACCATATTTTAAAGACTATGACTTAAGGGACATAACAAGGCTAGATCTTAAAAAGTGGCAAAATGACTTAGTTCAAAGTGGGAAAAGTGGTAAAACTGTTAATAATTATAGAGTGGTATTTAACAGTATTTTAGAAGAGGCGCGAAAAGATGGACTCATAAAGAAAAATCACTTTAGTGACATAGATAAAGAAAAAATACAAAAACCAACCATAACACCTTTTTCACTTGAAGAGATAAAGCTTATTCTTAAGAATGCAACAGGATGGGAAAAGTATTTTATTCAGATATCTTTTTTCACAGGCATGCGCACAGGAGAGCTGCTGGCTCTTAAGTGGGAAGATATAAACTTTCGCAATAAACAAATACACATTAAAAAATCTATCAGAAAAAAAGTACTTGATACTCCAAAAACAGACTCAAGTATTAGGGCTGTAGATATGCTGCCTATCGTTGAAGATGCTTTTAATTCTTTGAAAATACACTCTTACATGAAAAATGACTTTATTTTCCTTGATAGTAATAATAGTCCTTTTTATGATAGTTCTTATATAAGAGAGGGTGTGTGGAGAAGAGCACTCAAGATGTCAGGCTTAGATTACAGGCCACTTTATCAAACTAGACACACTTTTGCTTCTTTAATGATCAGTAAAGGTGAGGATATTTTGTGGGTTTCTAAAACATTAGGACATAGCTCTTTACAAACAACACTTACAAGATATGCAAGATTTATCAAATCAGATAAGACTCAAAGAGCTAGTTTTTTAAATTCAGTCTCTTTTGATGAAAATAACTGCACAAAAACTGCACAGATAGAAACTGAAAGCAGACAAGGAGCTTCCTAAATGTTGTCTAAAGTTCTATTTAATGGAGTTTATATTTGGTTGCGGAAGGGGGATTTGAACCCCCGACCTTTGGGTTATGAGCCCAACGAGCTGCCGGACTGCTCTATTCCGCGACACAAAATGTGGATGGGGTAGAGGGATTCGAACCCCCGAGTGACTGGACCAAAACCAGTTGCCTTACCGCTTGGCGATACCCCAATGTCTTAAAGGGTGAAATTATAGTGATTTTTACCTTTAATGTCAAGTTTTTAGATATAATTGGCGAAAATGAAAAAGGCAAAAGATGACTCCAAAAGATAGAGTACAAAGAGCAGTAGAGGCCATTAAAAATGGACAAATGGTGATGATGGTAGATGATGAAGATAGAGAAAATGAGGGTGATTTAGTCTATGCTTCCGTTTTTTCAACCCCAGAAAAAGTAAACTTCATGGCAACTTACGCCAAAGGGCTCATTTGCGTTGCTTTGAGCGAAAACATAGCAAAAAGATTAAACTTAAACCCTATGGTAAAAGATAATGATTCATCTTATGAAACTGCTTTTACAGTAACGGTTGATGCCAAAGAGGCAGCTACTGGCATATCTGCGTTTGAGCGAGACATGACTATAAAAATCTTAGCTAGTTGTAACTCAAAACCAAGTGATTTGGTAAGACCTGGCCATATATTTCCCTTAATAGCAAAAGAGGGTGGGGTGCTCATTAGAACTGGGCATACTGAGGGATCGGTGGATCTTTGTAGATTGGCAGGACTTAAAGAAAGTGCAGTTATTTGTGAAGTTTTAAAAGAAGATGGAACTATGGCAAGACGCCCAGATTTAGATAAGTTTTGTCAAAAATATGAAATTCCAATAGTTTATATATCTGATATTGTTGAGCATAGGATGCAAAATGAATCTTTGATTAGATTAATTGGCAAATCTAAGACAGATTTTCAAGGAGAAGTTGTCTATAGGTATGACTTTTTGGATCATAAAGAGATTCATCATATCGCATACTTTTTTGGGCAAGAGAGTGAAAAAACTGCTGTTAGATTTCATAATATTGGCGAAGATCACGACTTTTTAGCTTCATTTAAAAGATTTAATGCTTTTTCAAATGCTTTAAAGTATTTGAAACAAAATGGAGGAGCTTTGATATTTTTAGGCTCAGAAGAGAGCCCAAATAGACAGATGAGAGAGTATGGCATAGGCGCTCAAATAGTGAAATATTTGGGCATTAAAGAGATAGATTTGCTTACAACTAGCAAAGCAAAAGAGTTTGTAGGCATAAGTGGTTTTGGCTTAAATATTCACTCTTATATTGATCTTGAAGAGCAGTCATAACCCTCTAACTCTAAAAGATTTATTTTAATATCTATCCCGCCTCCATATCCAACTAACTTGCCATCTGAGCCAATTACACGGTGGCAAGGGATGATAATGGCTATAGGATTTTTATTGTTCGCTCCACCAACAGCCCTTACGGCTTTTGGATTATTTATCATTGTTGCTACATCTTTATAACTTACGCACTCTCCGTAAGGGATGGAGCATAGGGTATTCCAGACATCTGTTTGAAATTTAGTTCCTTGTGGTTTTAAAGGAAGATCAAACTCTTTTCTTTTCTTTTGAAAATACTCATCAAGCTGTTTTTTGCACTCTAAAATAAGTGGAGATTTTGAGGTAGTTTTATTCTCACTAAAATCTACTCTAACGATAAAGCCTTCATTTTCATAAATTGTAAGTGGACCTATGGGGGAGTGAAAACTTAAAGATTCCATTTTAAACCTTTTGTAAATATCCAATTTTATACATAAAAAAAGCTTAATTGGAAGTGAAAATTATATTTTATATAAAATATAATTTTTAAGCATAAAAGATAGATCTTGTGATACTATTTCACTTTTTAAGGGAGTAGAAATGTTTTTAAATAAAAAAACCAAAGAACTAATTTCTAAAAATCAAGAATTAATTAGTGAAAATGAAGCTTTAAAGCTGGAGATAATAAGTTTAAAAGAGGAGTTAAAAAGTAAGCTCGCTTCTCATGAAACTACAATGAAAAAGAGTGAAAATAGTGCTGTTATAAAAACTTTAGTCTCTAGTTATAGCGATGGCATAAATTTTCTCCAAGGTACAATGGAAGAGAATTTAAAAATGCTTTCAACCATCAATAATATAAATGATGAAACTTCACAACACACAAAAACTCTACAAAAAGAGACAAATTTAGTTGTTGACTCCATCAAGGAGATACAGCAAATAAGCGAAAACATTCAAGGCGACACCACTATGCTAACTGATAGCGTGAATTCTATCGCTGAGATTATAAACTTAATTAAAGATATTTCAGATCAAACCAATCTTTTAGCACTTAATGCTGCCATTGAAGCAGCGCGTGCAGGGGAACATGGAAGAGGGTTTGCTGTTGTTGCAGATGAAGTTAGAAAACTAGCAGAGAGAACTCAAAAAGCTACCCAAGAGGTAGAAGTAAACATAAGTGGACTTAAGCAAAGAACAACTACTGTTAGCCAAATTAGCGAATCTTTTTATGAAGTGACAACTGAAGTTATGGCGGTTTTAGAAAGTTTTTCCAAAAGTATAAACTTAGTCATTTCAAACACACAAGCAACTTTAAATCAAACTCTAAACTTAACAAATGAAGTAAATGTTAGTAATGGCAAAATCGATCATATAAACTTAAAACTTCAAGGATATAGATCTGCACTATTTAAAGAAGATACGCAAATTGAAGATCATTTAAGTTGTAGATTTGGAAAATGGTTTGGCTCTTATGTAACTCAAGCATTAAAGGACTCTTCTAAGACTATTGAAGAGATCTCTTTTCACCATGAAAGAGTTCATACCCAGCTAAAAGTAGCGATTAGTTTTTTTAGAAATGGTAATGAGAAAGATGGCTTAGAAGCACTTTTAAAGGTTGAAGAGTCTTCTAAGAAAGGGTTTGAAACACTTCTTGAAGCCATTCAAAACATTAGACACTAAACTACTGTAACTCTATTTCTACCACTATTTTTTGACACATAAAGGGCATTGTCTGCCCTTTTAAAGATGCTATCTTTTGTATCATCTTTTAAAAACATAGTAGCGCCAATGCTGATGGTTACTTTTTACCCAAGTCCAAAATCAAATCCTTCAACATGTTTTCTTAAGGCTTCACAGAGTTTTTCTAATCCACCCATCTCAATGTCTCTAGCTAGAACAACAAACTCTTCCCCACCAATCCTAAATAAAGAGTCTGTTTTCCTAATGTTTTTTCTTAAAAGCGAAACAAGATTTATTAAAACTTCATCGCCCTTGTCATGGCCGAAAGTATCATTTATTTTTTTGAAAAAATCAATATCAAGCATAATATAAGCACTACTTAAATCAAAATCTTTCACATGAGTTAGAAGATTTTTCATACTATCATCATAAACATTTCTATTGCTTGCTTTAGTTAGTGGATCGGTAGTTGAAGTGATTTCAAGTTTGTTTCTTATCTTTACATTTGTGATATAAATTATAAACAAAATGAGTAAAAACTCAATCAAAAAAAGAAGAAAAATAGCTGATAAAGTATTTGTTTTTTTAGTAGAAATGCTAGAGGCAGTCTCTAAAGCTTCCTCAGAAAGTTTCCAAATATTTTCACTAATTAAAAGAATTTTTTCTCTTTCAAATGGCGAAATAATATCTAGCTTAAATGTCTCTTTCAATCTCTCCCATTCATTTTGCAATTTACCTAATTTAAATAAAAAAGTTTTCATAGTAGGGCTATAAACTTTATATTTTTGTTCAACAAAAAAGTCATCAAATAGCGAATCTATAGTCTTTATGTCCTCATTTATCTCAACATTATTTAACTTTTGTTTTACAATTCTTTGGATCCCGCCACGAATTTTTCCACTTTGGTTTATGAGCATAGCGTCATCTTCGATCTGAAAAAGCACATATTTAATAAAAAGGGAGTTTAAAAATATGATTACTATATGAGCTGAGACTATGAAGATTAAGATAGAGCCTATCCCAAATCTTTGTCTGATAGTTGCATATAGGCGCCTTAGATTCATGATAATCCCCTTTTGAGGTAGCAATATATTATTAAAGGATTAAATTTATGCTTAAGGAGTATAAAAAGCTTATATTGTAAAATAGGTTTTTAATTGGAGGAAATATGACGAAAAAAATCAATATAGGAATCTTAGGTTACGGCAATCTAGGCAAGGGTGTTGAGCTAGCTATTAGTAAAAATGAAGACATGAACTTAGTTGGCATTTTTAGTAGAAGAGATCCAAAAAATATTCAAACAATCTTTAATAAAACTAAAACTTTTTCTTTAAAATCTTTAGAGGAGTTTAAAGAAAAGATCGATGTTTTAATCCTTTGTGGCGGTTCTAGGAATGATCTTCCTTTGCAAGGGCCTAAGTATGCAAAAGAGTTTAATACCGTAGATAGCTTTGATACTCATGCAAAAATTCCAGAATATTTTAAAAGCATAGATAGTGTTGCAAAAAGTAACAAAAAAGTTGCTCTTATCTCAGCAGGTTGGGATCCAGGCATGTTTTCAATAAATAGAGTTTTTTTTGAAGCTCTAGTCCCTGATGGCGCAAGCTATACTTTTTGGGGAAAAGGGCTTAGCCAAGGACACTCAGATGCCATTAGAAAAGTTGAGGGTGTGAAGCTTGGAGTTCAATACACAATCCCCTCAAATGAAGTTATAAATGAAGTAAGAAGTGGCAAAAGGCCAGATTTACCACCATATAAAAGGCACAAAAGAGAGTGTTATGTTGTTTTAAAAGAGGGAGCTAATAGTAAAGAGGTAGAAAAAAAGATAGTAACAATGCCTGATTATTTTGCAGAATATGAAACTAAAGTTCATTTCATAAATGAAGAAGAATTTACGAAAAATCACAATAAAATGCCTCATGGTGGGTTTGTCATAAGAAGTGCAAACAGTTCACAAGAACATAATCAAGTGATGGAGTTTTCACTAAAGCTTGATAGTAATCCAGAATTTACTGCAAGCGTGCTTGTGGCCTATGCAAGAGCGTGTTATAGGCTTAGTAAAAGTGGAAACTTTGGGGCAAAAACAGTATTTGATGTCGCGCCATCTTTAATTTCTATAAAAACAGATGAAGAGCTAAGAGCCCAAATGCTCTAAAGTTTCATTTAAAACATATCTTTTAAAAAATGATGGCAGTTTTTGTTCATGAGAGATGAGAATAACGCTGCCCTCATATTTTT
>Ga0265293_10002579_pt1 | contig 35796 bp, 35 predicted proteins | sample Munlanlewell138R_FD_192505 | JGI IMG/M metagenome (GOLD analysis project Ga0265293, IMG submission 192505) | Leachate microbial communities from a municipal landfill in Southern Ontario, Canada - Leachate well 138R | ecosystem: Engineered > Solid waste > Landfill > Unclassified | place: Canada... | reverse complement strand
TGGAGAGGAAGGACCATGGCGACATTCGTTCTGGTGCCCGGCGCGTGGCACGGGGCCTGGTGCTGGGAGCGCGTGACTCCGCTGCTCGAAGCGGCGGGCCATCGCGTCCTGACGCCGGAACTGCTGGGCATGGGCGAGGACCGCGCCCGCGCCCCGGCGGGCGGGCTTGCCGTCTGGGCCGATCAAGTGGCAGGCCTGATCGCGGAACAGGACGCGCCGGTGATCCTCGCGGGGCACAGCCGGGGCGGCGCCGTCATCAGCGAGGTGGCCGAACGTGTGCCTGACGCCATTGCATCGCTAGTCTATATCGCGGCCCTGCTGTTGCCCGACGGCACATCGATCCGCGATTTCCTCAACGCCACCGATGATCGCGCGGAAACCGTCATCGCACCCGCCGATGACGGCACGTGTTCAGTCGCGCCGGAGGAAGTCGGCCCGGTGTTCTACACCACAACCGATCCCGAATGGGCGGCGCGCGCGACATCCCTCGTCGGACCGGAACCGATGGCCAGCCTCGCCACGCCGATCCATGTCACGGCAGAGCGATTCGGCCGCGTGCCGCGTGCCTATATCGAATGCACGCAGGATCTCGCGGTGCCGCTGGCGGCGCAGCAGCGAATGCGGGCGCAATGGCCGTGCGACCCTGTCGTCACGCTCGATTGCGATCATTCGCCGTTCTATTCGATGCCGGAGCGGCTGGCCGAAGCGCTGATGCGCATCGCGGCGGGATCAAACGCTTCAGTCTAGCACGTCGAGCAGCCGGTCCTGGTCTTCCTTGGGCACCCAGCTCCGGTTCGCGTTGACGAGATGGAGTTGCCAGTGCGCCGATGCACCCGCGGCGTCGCCCGCCCGGATCAGCGCGATCAGCTTGTCGAACGAACGCAGGCCGGACAAGGCGCGCTTGCGCTGCGTGTCCTCGTCCAGCGGGCGGCGCTTGAACAGCTCCACCTGATGATCCGCCAGCACGTCATGCAACATGTCGGTGATGAGCAGCAGAGTCCGGTTCCCGGCCTGCGCGACCAGCATGCGGTGAAACTCCACCAGCCCGATCATGAAATCTATATAGCGCTTGTCGTCGACCAGCAGCTTGAGGCGATCGGCTTCGGCCTGAAGCGCATCCGCGGCGCCGGCGTTGCGGGCCTTAGCGAGCCGCCAGGCGCAGAACGGTTCGATCCCCAGGCGGGAATCATAGATATCCCTGACGGTGGTCCCCTGGGACTGGAGCACGAAACCGGCATATCGGGAAACGGCCTTGGCCGTCGGCGCATGCACGCGCGCGCCGGTGCGCGAGCCGCGCACCACGCTGATGAGCTTTTCCGCCTCAAGGATACGGTAGGCTTCGCGCAGGGTCGGCCGCGAAATGCCGAGCGTGGATTTCAGTTCCCCTTCCAGCGGCAGATAATCGCCTTCCCGAAGCTCGCCCCGCACGATCCGCTTGCGGATATCGTCGGCCACCAGTTCCGCCGTCTTGGGGAAACGGACCGGCGCCCGGAAACCGTCGTCGCGATCCGGCATCGAGGCGCCGGTGCCTTCATCTTGCATGCCCAAGTCCTCCAACTGTCAACCGGAGTGCAAACGGAATTGACTGTGCGTCATTCACCGGTTGCGAACAGCATCCCTTCCGGTCTATGACGCTGTATAACTTGGTTAGAGAGGTATGTCGTGGATTTTGAAACAATTCTTGTCGAAAAGACGGATCATATCGCCACCGTCACCATCAATCGGCCGGAATCCTTCAACACATTCAACCGGCGGATGCTCGATGAGTTCGCGTATCTATGGAAGGATATCTCGGAAGACAACGATATTCACTGCGTCGTGCTGCGCGCGGCCAAGGGGCGGGCCTTCTCCACCGGCGCCGACGTCAAGGCCACGTCGGCGGAAGGCGGCGCGCTGTTCCATGACAATCTCTGGACGGCGAAAGACCCCGGCGAAGCGCTGGGCCCCAAGCACAACCGCTGCTGGAAGCCGGTGATCTGCGCCGTCCACGGACTGGCCGCGGGCGGCGCGTTCTACTGGATCAACGAAAGCGATATCGTGATCTGCTCGGAAGACGCGGCGTTCTTCGATCCGCACGTCACTTATGGCATGACCGCCGCGCTGGAGCCCATCGGCGCGACTTACCGCATGCCGCTGGGCGACGTGCTGCGCATGACTCTGCTCGGCAACGACGAACGGATCACGGCCTATACCGCGCTGCGCATCGGTCTCGTCACTGAAGTGGTGGAAAACGACAAGCTGTGGGAGCGGGCGCAGGAACTCGCCGAAAAGGTCGCCGCCAAGCCGCCCGCCGCGACGCAGGGCTCGGTCCGCGCGATCTGGGAATCGCTGGATCAGCCGCGCAGCATCGCGCTTCAGACAGGGCTGGCCTACTGCTTCCTCGGCAACCCCATCGGCACCGCGCAGGTCGACCGCTGGTCGCTGATGGGCAAGGGCAAGATCCAGTTCGAATCCCGCTGAGCACCCGGAAGTGTCCGGCGAAATGACGGGACGCGTCCAGGGCAAGAAAGCGCTCGTCACCGGCGCGGCGCAAGGGCTGGGCGCGGCCATCGCCGCGATGCTGGCGCGCGAAGGCGCGACTGTCGTGCTGGCGGACATCAACCGGGACGGCGCCGATGCGGCAGCGGCCGCGATCAATGAAACCCTTGGCGAAGGACGCGCCTCGGCGCTGACCCTCGACGTGTCCGACGCCGGCGCATGGTCCGCCGCGATCGACGAAGCGGCACGGGCGATGGGCGGCCTGTCCGTCCTCGTCAACAACGCGGGGATCGCGCCTGTCGGCAATGTCGAAAGCATCGACCCCGCCGTCTGGGACCGGACGATGGCGATCAACGTCGACAGCGTGTTCCACGGCTGCCGCGCCGCGCTGCCCGTGATGCGCGAATGCGGCCCCGGCTCCATCGTCAACATCTCGTCCATCGCGGGGCTGATCGCCAGCCATGCCTTCGTCGCCTACAACGCATCGAAAGCGGCGGTGTGGATGCTGACCAAGTCGATCGCGCTGCACTGCGCCCGCGAAGGCTATGACATCCGCTGCAACTCGGTGCATCCCACGTTCGTGCGCACGCCGTTGCTGCGCGAGCTGGCGCGCGGCACGGACGAGGAGCGCGAAGCAAAGCTGGCCCGGCAGGTTCCCATCGGCCGGATCGCGGAGCCTGACGACGTGGCCTTCGCCGTGCTCTATCTGGCCAGCGACGAAAGCCGGATGATGACGGCGGCCGAAATCAAGCTGGACGGCGGCATTTCCGCGATGTGACAAGAAGGGTGTGCGCAATCGCGCCGCCTGCAAGGAGAATGAGGATGCCGGACAACACCATCGAAGTCGTGGCTGAGGGCCTTGTCTTTCCCGAAGGGCCCGTCGCCATGGCGGACGGCTCGGCGCTGGTCGTGGAACTGGGCGCGGGCCGCGTCACGCGCTGCTGGAACGGCAGGACGGAAGTGGTGGCCGAACCGGGCGGTGGCCCCAACGGCGCGGCGATCGGGCCGGACGGCGCGCTCTACGTCTGCAATTCGGGCGGACTGGACCTCGTGAAGTTCGGCAACCGCACCGGCCCCGGCGCCGAAGGACGGATCGAGCGGATCGACCTTTCCACCGGCAAGGTGGAGCGAGTCTTCGAGGCATGCGACGGCGTTCCGCTCAGCGCGCCCAACGATCTCGTGTTCGCTGCTGACGGCACGCTCTGGTTCACGGACCTCGGCAAGCGGTATGACCGGATCACCGAAACCGGCGGCCTCTATTGCTGCCAGCCGGACGGCTCGGCGATCACCGCGATCTTCCCGCACGCGCTCTCGTTCAACGGGGTGGGCCTGTCGCCGGACGGCGGCACGGTCTATGTCGCCGACACGTTCACGGCCCGCGTCTATGCCTTCAAGGCCGAGGCGAAGGCGCAAAGGCCCCGGCTGGTGGGCACCGTGCCCGGCCTGCTCGATCTCGACAGCCTGGCGATCACGCAGGCGGGCAACATCTGCATCGGCACCTTGCACCGGGGCGGCATCACCACGATGACTCCGCAGGGCGACAGCGCACACCGGGCATTCGACGATCCCTACGTCACCAATATCGCCTTCGGCGGCGCGGACATGCGCGACGCCTTCGTCACTCTGTCGCGCACCGGGCGGCTGGTCCGCGCGCGCTGGGACGAGCCGGGCCTGAAGCTGCCCTTCAACGCCTGACACCGGAAAGACATGCCATGACGGAACAACCCATCACGCGTGACACGCCGTTCGTGCCCGAGGACGACACGTATCACCGGCAGGATGCCGATCCGCTCAACCTCGAAACCAACTGGTGGGCGATCAATATCCCGGAACGCCGCATCGGCGCATGGATTCACTCCGCCTATTACCCCAACACCGGCAAGGTGCGCTGGCGCGTGTTCGCATGGGATCCGCGCGGGGCCGATCCGGCCCGGCTGGCTTACTACCGCAACGTCGAGACCGAGATGCCGGGCGACCATCACGACATGCGCGATATCGTCTACCCGGACGGCGGCTATTGCCTGAAGATGCGCCGCCCGCTGATGGAATACGAACTGGCCTATGCCGATGCGGAACGCCGGTTCGGCTTCGAACTGGAATTCGTCGCGGCGCATCCGCCGCACCGCTTCACGCCGGGCGAGGCGCCCTGCGTCAACAACCCACACTTGGACCAGCTCGGCCGGTTCCGCGGCACGCTGACCCTGGATGGCGAAAAAATCCCGGTCGATTGCTGGTCGGTGCGCGATCGCACCTGGGGCCCGCGCGAAGGGGCGCACGCATCGAGCCGCAAATATGCCGGCGGCCAGCGCCCGCCCGCCGTGCTGCATCCCGGCGGGCCGCGCTGGCGCGAAATCGAGCGGGAACGCGGGCAGGGCCGTATCCAGTATATCTTCGGCCACACCGACGACCGGACCGGCTTCCTCAGCTTCGTGCGCCCGCAGGACGGCGACGCGCGGGGGCGCTCCCCGCTCAACATGGGCTGGCTGCTCAAGGACGGGCGCTTCACGCGGCTCGACAAGAGCAGGAGCTGGATGCGCAACTGGCGCGACAGCGAGACCGGCTGGAGCCAGCACATGGACGTCATGCTGGTGGACGAGGAAGGCCGCTCCATGGAGGCCGAAGGCTTCGCCGTCAGCCATATGTGCGAACACGGCAACGGCTCCAACGCGCTGATGCGCTGGGAATACGACGGCAAGACCGGCTGGGGCGAGGATCAGGACAGCTGGAAGATCCCGCACTTCACGCGCATGGTGCAGGCCCTGCGCGCCGTCCGGTAAGCGGCCTCAGCGCGCTCCGGCGCGCTCCGCCTGTTCCCACGCGATGCGGATCAGCTTGGGCAGCACTTCCACCCGCTGGCGCGCCTGCGCGTTGGCGGCGGTGCCCCGGATGACCCGGCCCTTGATGCCATAGAAGATCGCGGCGAGCCGGAAAAAGTTGAACGCGATGGCGAAGTCATAGCCCGGCAGGCTGTCGCGCCCGGTGCGGCGGGCATAGGCCGCGACGTATTCCTCTTCGCTCGGGATGCCCAGCGCCTGAAGGTCCGCCCCGGCCAGCCCGGCCACGATATCGGGCGATACGCGATACATCATGGCGTGATAGGCGAAATCGGCCAGCGGATGGCCCAGCGTCGAAAGCTCCCAGTCGAGCACCGCCAGGACGCGCGGCTCGGTGGGATGGAAGATCATGTTGTCGCAGCGGAAATCGCCATGGACGACGGCGCTTTCCTCGCCTTCCGGGATATTGTCCGGCAGCCATTCGATCAGCCGGTCCATCAGCGGGTCGCGGCCCGCGTCGGTATCGTCCACGTATTGCCGCGACCAGCGCGAGATCTGCCGCGCGAAATAGCTGCCGGGCTTGCCGTAGTCGCCCAGCCCGATCGCCTCCGGGTCATAGCCGTGAAGCTGCGCGATCGTGGCGTTCATGGCGTCAAAATAGGCTGCCCGGTCCTCGCGCGCGACTTCAGGGAACGTGGCGTCCCAGAAGATGCGGCCTTCCACCATGTCCATCACGTAGAACCATGTGCCGATGACCGATTCGTCGGTGCACAGGCCGTGGACCCGGGCCACCGGAAACCCCGCGCCGTGCAGCGCCGTCAGCACTCGCGCCTCCCGGTCGACCGCGTGCGCGCCTTTCAGCAGTTCGCCCGGCGGCTTGCGCCGCAGGACATAGGCGCGGCCCGGCGTCACCAGCTTGTAGGTGGGGTTGGACTGGCCGCCCTTGAACTGCTCGACGGTCAGCGGCCCGGCATAGCCTTCGACATGGCCTTCCAGCCACCGGGCCAGCGCCGCCTCGTCGAAACGATGCGCCTCGCGCACCGGCGTGGTTCCCGAATTGGCTTCGGCAATGGATGACATCTCAACGTCCCTCGAATTGCGGCCCCGGCGGATCGCTCCGCATCCGGCTTCTCTCCAGATCCCGCCCATAGGGCCGGGGCGCCGAGGCCGCAAGATCGTCGGACGGTTCGGAAGTCAGCTTTCCCGGCGCAGCAGCATCGCGCCGCCGAGACTGCCGCCGCCCGCGCCGACAGCGGAGACGTTCACTGCCTTTTTCGCCTGCCGCGCGCCCGCCTGACCGCGTAATTGCAGCACGGCCTCGTGCACGAAGCCCAGCCCGTGCATCCGGCCTTCGGACAGTTGCCCGCCGTTGGGATTGAGCGGCAGCTCGCCGTCGAGCGAAATGCGCTGGCCGCCTTCGATGAACGCGCCCGATTCGCCCTCGCCGCAGAAGCCGAAGGCTTCCATCCACACCATCGTCAGCCAGGTGAACCCGTCATAGAGATGCGCGGTGTCCACGTCCGAAGGCTTGAGATCGGTGCGGTTCCACATCCGCTTGGTGGCGTCATGCAAGGCCATGTGCGGATAGTCGGGCCGGGCGAGCCAGGTTTCCATCCGCTCCTGCCCGCCCGCCGCGATCGCCTCGATCACGATAGGCGGGTTCGGCAGGTCGCGCGCGGCATCGGCGCGCGAGACGATGACGGCCGTGGTCCCGTCGCAGGGAATATCGCAATCGAGCAGCGAGAACGGCGTGGAAATCATCCGCGCCTGGAGATATTCCTCGATGGTGAAGGGATGGCGATAGATCGCCTGGGGGTTCAGCCCGGCGTTGCGGCGCTGCACCACCGGAATCCAGCCCATCTGCTCGCGCGTGATGCCATAATGCGTCATGTGGGTGCTGGCGTGGCAGGCGATCCAGTTGGCCGCGCTCGGCGCCCGGTAGGGGATCATGAATTCATAGCCCGCGACCGGGGCGGGATGATTGCCCTCACCCGCCGCGCCGCCATCGGCGGGAATCCACCGCTGCCCGACCGCGCGGAAACACAGCACATGCGTCGCATAACCGGCCGCGATGGCCGCGACTGCTTCCATGATCGGCGAGATCTGCGCGGCCACGCTGGCTTCGCTCCACCATGCGGGCCTGATGCCCAGGCTCTGGCAGACATCGGGGATGCTGGCCGCGCCGAAGCCATAGGCGGTTCCGGCGGGCGTCATCGGCCAGCAGGCCACGCCGTCGATATCGGCGGCGGTCAGCCCGGCGTCGGCGATCGCCCGCTCGCAGGCCCGCAGCGCCAGTTCGAACGGCAGAACCTGCGGCTTGCGGAAGATTTCCGACTGGCCGACGCCCGAGATCGCGCAATCTTTTTCAGCGTATTTTGCCATGGCCTCATGCCTTCTCGAAAAGCGGAACGAAGACGCCGCCCGGCGCCGGTTCGAAACAGACCTTCACCGGCAGACCGATATGCACGTCCTCGATGGGAATCGTGGGAAGGTTGGTCATCAGGCGCAGGTCGGCCCGCTCTTCCAGTTCCACGATGGCAATGACATAGGGAACGGGAACACCCGGAATCCACGGCTGATGGTTGACCGTGAACCCCGCGACAGTGGCGCGGCCCGAAACCGGCTCGGGCGCCAGATCGGCGCCGCCACAGCTCGGGCAGCGGCCCGCGTAAGGGTGAATCCAGTATCGGCAGTCCTCGCCCTGACAGCGCAGGATATGCAGCCGCCCGTCGGCGCCGCCTTTCCAGAAATAGTTGTTCATTTCCGTGATCGCCGGCAGGTTGCGCGGCGGCAGGGCTGTTTCCATCGTCATTCCCTCCATTCCCTCCGGCCCTCCATTTCCTCTGGCGGGCGGAGGACGGTGTCAGAGCGGCCTTTCGGCCAATATTCCCCGGATCGAGGCTTCGCCCGCGGCCAGCATGTCCGTGTGCCGGGGCGCCCAGCCGAACTCCTGCCGGGTGCGCGGACTGCGCGAGCGGCTGGAGACGCCGAACACGATCAGCGCGGCGAATTTGCCCCACAAGGCAATGCCCTCGTCCATGGTGATCGAGCGCGTGGGCGCACCCGTGACGCGCGACACCATCTCGGCGATCCAGCGGTTGGGCACTTCGCCCGCGACCGCGTGATAGACGGCCCCGTCCTTGCCCGATTCGGCGACATGGCGGAACACTTCGCCCAGATCCTCGGCATGGATGTGCGAATACATGTTGAGGCCCGCGCCGATGTGGCAGACCGTCCCCGTTTCCCGCACGGCGTCTAGCACGCCCGTCACCAGCATGTGCGGATTGTCGTGCGACCACACCGCCGGCGGGCGCACCACGATGCCGCGCCCCAGCCCGCGCGCGGAAGCGGCCCGCACCCGCTTTTCAAGCTGCACGCGGGAATCGAGCGCGCGCGACGGCACGAATTCGTCCCATTCGGCAAACGTGTTCTCGCTCCACTCGCCCGCCGTCCGCTCTCCCAGGACACCAGTGCCCGAACAGAAGATCAGCGTCTTTCCCGATCCCGCCATGGCGTCGATCATCCAGTCGACAAGCACCGTTTCCGCATCGCCCAGCGCCGCGACGAACACCACCGTTTCGGCCCCGGCGATGCCGCGGGCGATCGCTTCACGGTCTTCCGCGTCGCCGCGCAGCGACGCGACGCCCCACGACGCCAGTTTCGCTTCCGCCGCGGCCGAGCGGGCAAGGCTCGTCACGTCATGGCCCGCCGCCACCATGGCGCGAGCCGCGTGGCCGCCGATGAAGCCGGTTCCGCCGATCAGGAATATCTTCATCGCCCGTTTTCCTCACCCTTCTCGCGGTCTATTGCGAGGTTGACCCGGCAGCGTCAACCGGAGATATCTGACTTAGTGCGATAGCAGCGCCCAATTTGCGGCTCAGGAGAAAACGATGACCCAGACCAGCGACCTTGCCTTCCGGCCGGAGGACGATTGCTATCATGCGCTGTCCGACGATCCTTACGAGACGGAAACCAACTGGTGGTCGTTCAACGTGCCCGAGCGCAGGATCGCGGGCTGGATCCACACGCCCTACTATCCCAACCGCAAGACCGTGACCTGGCGCATCTTCGTCTGGGACACGGACGGGATCGAACCGGGCCGCCTCGCCTATTACCGGAAGGTGGAGGAAGCGCCAATGCCGGACAACCCGGACTTGCGCGACATCACATTCCCGATGGGCGGCTACAGCCTGAAGATGCTGGAACCGGGCATGAAGTATCACTTGTCCTATGCCGACCCGGAACGGAACTTCGCGCTGGATTTCACGCATACCGGCGTCCATATGCCGCACCGCTTCCGCCCCGGCGAGCCGCCGTTCATGCAGACCCCGCACTATGACCAGCTCGGCCATGTCGAAGGCTGGCTGACGCTGCGCGGCGAGAAGATCCGTCTGGACGGCGTGGGCGTGCGCGATCGCACATGGGGTCCGCGCGGCGGGCCTTACACCGCCAGCCGCAAGACATACGCCAGCGACGCCGACCGGGTGAAGCAGCCCGGCGGCCCGCTGTGGCGGCAGATCGAGCGCGAGCGCGGGCGCGGCCGCATCGACTATATCTATGGCCATTCGCCCGACTTCACGACCGGCTTCCTGGGCTTCGTGCGGATGCAGGACGCGGACGCGAGCGGCTGGGCGCCGATGAACGTGGGCTGGCTGCTCAAGGACGGCAAATTCGGCGAGATCGACAAGGCGAAATCGCGCATGCTCAACTTCCGCGATCCCGTCGCGGGCTGGAACAGCCACATGTTGGTCGACCTCCATGACGAAGATGGCCGCCACATGGAGGCGGAAGGGTTTTCCGTCAGCCGGATGAGCGAGAGCGGCTACGGCCTCAACCAGATGATGCGCTGGGAGATGGACGGCAAGGTCGGCTGGGGCGAGGATCAGGACGTGTGGACCGGCAACCACTTCACGCGGATGCTCGATGCGCTGAGGTCCGCACGATGAGCGAAAGCCCGCACAGCCTGCTGCCCGAAGGCCTCGGCGCGCGCGTCGAGGCGGAAACCGGCGCGCGGATCGCGACGGTGCGCCCGCGCGGCGGCGGCGGCGCTTCGCGCGAAGGGGCGGAACTGACGCTCGACTGGCCGGACGGGCGCCGCCTCGAATGCTACATGAACTATGACGTCAACAAGGCGGGCGCCGGAGACGACGCGGCGTTCCTCAAGGAAGCGGCGATCCTGCGCGAACTGTCCGGCCCGCTGGCCGATTCGGGCGTGCGCACGGCCCCGTTCGTGACGGCGATCCCGGAACTGCGCGCGCTCGTGACCGGCAGGGTGGCGGGCGAATCCCGCTTCGTGCTGGCCGGGGATGCCGACGCCCAGATGGCCGTGGCGCGCGACTTCATGGCGCAACTGGCCAGGCTCCACGCTATCGACATTTCCCGCGTCGAGGGCCTCGGCGCGGCGCGCCCGCTGCGCGAGGAAGCGCTGGCCCGGATCGCCCGCACGCGCGGCTTCGCCCGGCGCAATGGCAACGATCCGCTGATCCATCTGGCGCTGGACTGGCTGGAAGAGAACGTGCCCGCCGAACCGGAGCGGCAAGTGATCGTCCACGGCGACGCAGGCCCTTCCAACTTCATGTTCGCGGACGGCGAAGTGACGGCGCTGCTCGACTGGGAACTGGTCCATTTCGGCGATCCCATGGCCGATCTGGCGATGATCTGCCTGCGCTGCCTGTTCCAGTCGTTCGTGCCGCTGCCCGACGCGTTCGCGGCCTACGAGGAAGCGGGCGGCGCGCCTGTCGACCTTGGCCGCGTGCGCTACTGGCGGCTGCTGTTCCAGTCAGGTTTCGCCGGACGGATGAGCCTCGATGATCCCGACGCGCCGCCGCCGCCCAACCTCGGCATGAACATGGTCTACAAGATGGTGCACCGCAAGGTTCTGGCCGAAGCGCTGGCCGAGGCAATGAGCATGGACCTGCCGCCCGTTTCCCTGCCGGACGCGCCCGAAACCCCGCACGCGCGCTCCTTCGCCATCGCGCTCGACGACCTGCGCGACGTGATCGTGCCGCGCCTTCCCGACCAGCAGGCCTCGGTCAAGGCCAAGGGGCTGGCGCGGCTGGTCAAGTGGTGGCGCGATCTCGACCGCTACGGCCCGGCCTTCGACACAGCCGAACTGGCGGAGATATCGCACGCGCTCGGAACGCCCTTCGCCACGGTGGGAGAAGCCCGCGCCGCGCTGGCGGACGCCGTTGCCGGGCGCCGCATCGACCGCACCGTGGCGCTCCGCCTCGTCCACGCGCAAGTGACGCGCGAGACCCGGATCATGGCCGACGCCATGGGCTCGCTCGCCCGTACGGCTTTCCTGCCGCTTGCCTGAGTCTGCCGGAGGATAAAGCGGGCGGCCCCGGCCGTCCGCTCCCTCGCCGCCCCCAAAGCTGCCACGCCGTCAATTATTTTACCCGTGTTTGACTCGCGTCAATTGCGGGGAAGTCCTGTTACGCAAAACATGCGCCTGTCCGCTGGACACAGGGAGAGACAGGCAAACATGACTCATATCACCGTGATAAGCCGCGACGGCGGCGAGCATCGACTGGATGCCCCCGATGGCGAAAGCGTGATGAGCGCGATCCGCGACGCAGGGCTCGACGAATTGCTGGCGCTGTGCGGCGGCTCGTGTTCCTGCGCCACCTGCCACTGCATCGTCGACGCGGCGTGGACCGGCCGGATCGGCCCGGCCGACGGCGACGAGGCCGACCTGCTCGAAGGCTCGTCCAGCAACAGCCCGGCTTCGCGGCTGTCCTGCCAGATCACTGTCTCGCCGGACCTTGACGGCCTGCGAGTCACCATCGCTCCCGAAGATTGAGGAGACAACGCCCATGTCCGCACTCGCTCAGCCCGTCGCCGCCGTTCCGGTGCCCGCCCACGTTCCGCCCGAACTCGTCGGCTCTTTCGACACCTTCCACAGCCCCGAAGCGCAGGCCGACCCTTACGTCTTCACGACCCGGTCGCACGACGGGCCGGGCATCTTCTGGTCGCCCGACACCAACCGCACCCACGGCCAGGGAAGCTGGATCATCACCCGCGCCGAGGACATGCGGCATATCCTGTCCAATCCGCAGCTTTTCACGTCGCAGGGACAGGCGGGATTCGCGCAGATGCTGGGCGAAAGCTGGGCCATGCTGCCGCTCGAAATCGATCCGCCGATGCACGGCAAGTTCCGCGAGATCCTCAACCCCATCCTCTACCCGCGCGTCGTCAGCAAGATGGCCGAAGGCGTGCGCCAGCGCGCGAACGATCTCATCGACCAGTTCGCCGACCAAGGCGGCTGTGAGTTCATGAAATCGTTCGGAACCCCCTTCCCTATCTCGATCTTCATGCAGCTCATGGGATTGCCGCAGGAGCACATGGCGACGTTCCTCGTCTGGGAGGAAGATCTCCTGCGCGGCACGTCGCGCGAACGGCGGACCGCCGCCGCGAAGTCGATCCGGCTCTATCTGGACACGCTCGCCGCCGAACGCCGCAAGAACCCCACGGACGACCTTGCCAGCCTCGTCGTCACGTCGCAGATCGACGGCCGCCCCTGGACCGACGATGAAGTGATCGGCGCGCTGTTCCTGTTCTTCGTGGGCGGGCTGGACACTGTCGCGTCCTCGCTCGGCTTCTTCTTCGAATATCTCGCGACTCACCCGGAACAGCAGCAATGGCTGCGCGAAAATCCGGGCGAAATCCCACATGCCGTGGAAGAACTGCTGCGCCGCTTCTCGGTCGTCACCGTGAACCGCCGCTGCGCCGAGGACACCGTAGTGAACGGCGTCCAGATGAAGAAGGGAGACTGGATTTCGCTGACCCAGGCCCACGGCAGCCTCGACCCGCGTGAATTCGACAATCCGCTGGAAGTGGATTTCACGCGCAAGCAGAACCGCCATTTCGCGTTCTCGTTCGGCCCGCATTTCTGCATCGGCTCCCACCTTGCGCGGCGCGAGATGGCCATCGCCCTGCAACAGTGGCTGGCGCGCATCCCGCCGTTCCGGGTGAAGGAAGGGACGACGCCGGTACGCCATGCGGGCGGCGTGTTCGGCGTGGAGCGGCTGGAACTGGAATGGTGAGCGGCGAGCGGGAGGCGGACGGGATCCGCCGTGGCAAGACGTCGGAAAGGGAAAGGAACTGAACCCATGGGCAACGAAACGATCGAGGCACCGGCCGGTGTGCCCGCTGAACGCATCGTGGATTTCGACATCTATGATTTTCCGGTCGACGGGCTGGACTATCAAGGCTCGATGCGGAAAATCCTCGCGTCCCGGCCCGGCGCCGTGCTCTGGAGTCCGCACAACGGCGGACACTGGATTGTCCGCACCAGCGATACAGTCGCCAAGGTGCTCTCGGACCACGAGCACTTCTCATCCCGCCGCATTCAGGTGGAAAGCGCCCCGAGCGAGCGAGCGGCGCTGGTCCCCCTTCAGCTCGACCCGCCCGCGCACGCGCCTTATCGGGCGCTGCTGCAACATGCGCTGTCGCCCAAGGCCGTCGGCCAGCTCGGCATACGCGCCCGCGAACTGACCATCGAACTGATCGAGGGATTCAAGGCGGACGGATACTGCGAGTTCATCGGCCAGTTCGCCCAGCACCTGCCCATCGCCATCTTCATGGAAATCGTCGGCCTTCCCGCCGATGACCGGCTTTACCTGACGAGCATCGCCGAGATCGCCATGCGCGGTGAAACCGATGCGGAACGTCAGGAGGCGATCGGCAAGCTGATGGCCTACGGCATGGGCAAGGTGGCCGAACGGCGCGCGAATCCGGGCACCGACCTGATCAGCCGCGTGGTCGGCACGGACGTGGATGGCAAACCCATCGACGACGCGGCGCTGTCCGGGCTGACTCTCCTGCTCCTGCTCGGCGGGCTGGACACCGTCGCATCGACTCTCGGCTTCTATGCGCAGTTCCTGGCGACGCATCCCGAACATCGCAAGCGGCTTCAGGACGATCCCGACCTGATCGTCAACGCCAACGAGGAATTGCTGCGCCGATTCCCCATCGCGGTCCTCGCCCGTGAAGTGAAGGCCGATGTGGAACTGGACGGCGTTCTGTTGAAGGCAGGCGAGATGGTGCTGGTGCCGACGCAGATGGACGGCCTGGACGAACGCAAGTTCGCCGATCCGCTCACCGTGGATTTCCATCGCGAAAAGCCGGGAGCCAACTCCACTTTCGGCGGCGGCGTGCATCGCTGCGTCGGCTCGATGCTGGCGCGCACCGAACTGCGCATCTTCCTGGAGGAATGGCTGAAGCGAATACCCGATTTCGCGATCAAGCCCCGAACCAGCCCCCGTGTGAGCGCGCGTTCGGTCGCCACCATCACGCGCCTCGAACTGGTCTGGCCCGCCCCGTGACCGCGCCTGGAACCCGCCGCTACCTGTGTTTCTATTGCGGCCATGTCTATGACGAGGCACTGGGCGCACCGGACGACGGGATTCCCCCCGGAACGCTGTGGGAAGACGTGCCGGAAGACTGGGTATGCCCCGAATGTGCCGCGGCCAAGGCCGATTTCGCGCTGGAAGGGGAGTTCTGACCATAACCCCGGACGGGAACGCTGTCTCCCGTCCGGCTTGGCCCCTCCGATCCGGCCTATCCGATCTGGCCCGTCCGGTCAGGCGGCGCCCTTGCGAACACGCGCGCGAAGCGGCCCGTTGAATGACGGCTAACCTATTTACATAGGTCACGCCCGGACTATATGGGCGCAATTGACGGACCGTCGATTTTTGCGATTCCCTTGCCTTCGCGGCCGGTGAATCTAGAATCGCGGCCGGATTCCCGGCCCAGCGGCCTGGCCCAATGTAGCGGAGAGCGAACAGATGACGAGAGTGATGGAAGGCGTAAGAGTTCTGGAAATCGCCCAGTTCACGTTTGTCCCCATGGCCGGCGGCGTGCTGGCCGACTGGGGCGCCGACGTCATCAAGATCGAGCATCCCGTGCGCGGCGACGCGCAGCGCGGCATCCAGATGCTGCAACGCCTGGCCGTCAACCCGCAACGCTCCTCGTTGATGCAGCACCCCAATCGCGGCAAGCGCTCGGTCGGCATCGACGTGTCCACCGAAGCGGGGCAGCAGCTCATCTACGATCTCGCCAAGGAATGCGACGTGTTCCTGACGAACTACCTGCCGCAACAGCGCCAAAAGCTGAAAATCGACCTTGAGCATATCCGCGCGGCGAACCCGAACATCATCTATGTGCGCGGCTCCGCGTTCGGCGACAAGGGCCCGGAGCGTGAGAAAGGCGGCTTCGATTCGACCGCGTTCTGGGCGCGCGGCGGCTCGGCCAAGCTGGTCGCGCCCAAGCAGCTCGGCAGCCCGCTGCTCCAGCCCGGTCCCGCCTATGGCGACACGATCGGCGGCATGAACATCGCGGGCGGCATCGCGGCGGCGCTGTTCCACCGCGAACGCACCGGCCAGACGACCGAAGTGGACGTCTCGCTGCTGTCCTCCGGCATCTGGGCGACGGCGTGCAGCATCGACGTGGCGATGGAACTGGACTGCGATCCGTTCGAGGCGGCGATGCCGGGACAGGCGCAGGTCAGCACCAACCCGCTGATCGGCATGTTCGAGACGCAGGACGGCGGCCACATCAGCCTTTCGGTGCTGACACCCGGCCCTTACATCCGCGATACTTTCGAGCATCTCGGCATCGCCGAACACGCGGACGATCCACGCTTCGCAACCGACATCGAACTGATGAAGGAAGAAAACACCGCCGCCGCCCAGCAGTTCATCATCGCGGCGTTCAAGCAGAAGCCGTTCAAATACTGGACGGAAAAGCTCAAGACCATGAAGGGCCAATGGGCGGCCTACCAATCCGTCCACGATGTCGGCAGCGACGAGCAGGTTCTGGCCAACGACCTGATCTTCGAAGTGGAAAGCGCCGATGGCGGCCCGCCGATCCGGCTGGTTGCAAATCCCGTCCAGTTCGACCATGCGAAAGTGGAAACCACTCGCGCGCCCGAAGCATCCGAACACACCGAACTGGTGCTGATGGAACTGGGCATCGACTGGGACCGGATCGAAGAACTGAAGCAGATGGGCGCGGTCGCCTGATCGCTTCGGCATAATCGCTTTGGTCCCATCGTTTCGGAAGGAGAAGGAAGAGCATGCAGGTCAAGCCCGGTTCGCGCTGGAAAAGCGCGGTCGACACCACTGAAGTCGTCATCGTCCGTCCGCCCAAGGGCGACGTGTCGCTGGAATGCGGCGGCCACCCGATGGTCGCCGCTGGTGACGAAGCGCCGGCGGGGCTGGTCCTGTCTGCCGACTTCTCGGCCGGCACATCGGTCGGCAAGCGCTATGTCGACGAGGAAAGCGGGATCGAGCTGCTCGGCGCCAAGGCGGGGCAATCCTCGCTCGCGGTGGACGGCCGCCCGGTCACGCTGAAGGATGCCAAACCGCTTCCCGCTTCGGATTGACGCAAAACCGGCGTATAATCCCAGACACGAACAACCACGCACGCCCGTCACGGGACCGGCGAGAGGGTAGCCACGCAAAATGCAGACCCAGCTCCTTTTGGAATTGTCGGCGGAAGCCATCGGCGAACGCCAGGCCTACAAGACCGTCGAAGGCGGGTTGAGCTATGCGCAGGCCTATCAGCGGGCGAAAGCCGGGGCCGCCTATTTCCACAAGCGTCAGGGCGATACGGTGGTGTTCCTCGGACACAATGGCCCGGCGTTCCCGCTGGCGCTGTTCGCCGCGGGCCTTGCGGGCAAGCCCTTCGCGCCGCTGAATTATCGCCTGGCCGATACCGACCTGCGCAAGCTGGTGGCACGCACCGCGCCGTCCATCGTCGTCGCCGACGGCGACATGGCGTCGCGGGTCCATGGCGTGGAAGGCGTGACGATCATCACGCGCGAAGCGTTCGAGGCCGCCTGCGAGGACGAGGACAACCGCGACGCGACCCTGCCCGAAGCCGAGCAGGACATCGCCGTGCTGCTGTTCACCAGCGGCACGACCGGCGACCCGAAGGCCGCCGTGCTGCGGCACGGCAACCTCACGTCCTACGTCATCTCCACGGTGGAATTCATGGCCGCAGGCGAGGACGAGTGCGCGCTGGTCAGCGTGCCGCCCTATCACATCGCGGGCATTTCGGCCGTGCTGACCGGCACCTATTCCGGCCGCCGCATCGCCTATCTGCACAGCTTCGCCCCCGATGCCTGGGTGCTTCTCGCCCATGCGGAGAAAGTCACGCACGCCATGGTGGTGCCCACCATGCTGAGCCGCATCCTCGACGCGATGGAAGCGCTGGACGTGGAACTGCCGCACTTGCGGGCTCTGTCCTACGGCGGCGGCCGCATGCCGCAATCGGTGATAGAACGGGCGATGAGGAAGCTGCCCAACGTCGATTTCGTCAACGCCTACGGCCTCACCGAAACCAGTTCGACCATTGCCGTGCTGGGGCCGGACGATCACCGCGCCGCCTTTTCCTCCGACGATCCGAATGTCCGCGCCCGGCTCGGTTCGGTCGGCAGGCCGCTGCCGACGCTGGAACTGGAAATCCGCGCGCCCGACGGCAAGACCGTGCTCGGTGCGCGCGAATCCGGCGAGATTTATGTGCGCGGCGATCAGGTCGCGGGCGAATACCTGCACAAGAAGATGCTGAGCGACGACGGCTGGTTCGCCACGAACGACGCGGGCTGGGTGGACGAGGAAGGCTATCTCTTCGTGGAAGGCCGCCTCGACGACGTGATCGTGCGCGGCGGTGAGAACATCTCGCCGGGCGAAGTCGAGGACGTGCTGCGGCTGCATCCGCAAGTCCGGGACGTCGCTGTCTATGGCCTGCCCGACGACGGCTGGGGCGAGAAAGTCGCCTGCTCGCTGGTGTGCGAGGGCGCGCCTTGCACCGATGAACTGGCGGAGTGGGTGAAGGCGCGACTGCGCTCTACCAAGACGCCGGAAGCATGGGATTTCCGCGACGAACTGCCCTACAACGAAACGGGCAAGCTGTTGCGCCGCGTCCTCAAGGACGAAATGAGCAAGACGGTTGCCGCCATCTGACACGCACTCTTCCGGCTCCCGGTTCCCCGCCAAATGGGACGGGGGCGGGGGAGACGGGACCGGGCGGACGATCGACACGCTGGAAGCCGAAGCGTTCGGCCCGCTGGGTGAAGCGCCGCTTTGCCTCGTCGATCTGAACGAGCCCGGCGCGGTAGAACGCGCCGCGCATCTCTCCGCCATGACGCAGGCCGTGGTCGTCGGCATAGACCCGCAGGGCAAGCTGCCCCGCATCGACTCCGCGCCGTTCGATGCGCTGTTCACGGCCGCCCCGGAGGCGTCGCGCCCGTGGGTGAGCATCGAGCCGGGCCGGTGGGACGCGCGACTTGCCGCAATTGCGGATACCGTCCGCGCCGCGCCTGCCGCCTCCTCCATCGCGATGCGCGTGTTGCGCATCGGCGAGAATCTGGCGTTCGAGGACGCGCTCCAGCTTGAATCGCTGGCCTATTCCACTCTGCTCGGCGGGGGGGAGTTCCGCCGCTGGCGCGCGGAGCGGGCCGCCTCGGACACGCTGACTATTCCCGCCGATCCCGTCGAAATCATGCGCGAGGGCGACACTGTCACTATTGCGCTCGCCAGCCCCGAAACGCGCAACGCGATGAGCGCCGCGATGCGCGACGCGCTGTTTACGGCGCTGGCCGCCGTGCTGGACGATCCCACCGCGCCGCACATGCGCCTGACCGGGCAAGGTGCCTGCTTTTCCACAGGCGGCGACCTGCCGGAATTCGGGACGGCGGGCGATCTCGCCCTCGCCCACGCGATCCGCTCGGCCCGGTCCTGCGCCGCGCTGCTGCACCGTCTGGGCGACCGCGCGAAAGCCGTGCTGCACGGCGCCTGCATCGGATCGGGGATCGAGATTCCCGCCGCCGCCGCGCGCCGTATCGGGCGGCGGGGCGCGTTCTTCCAGTTGCCCGAACTCACCATGGGCCTGATCCCCGGCGCTGGCGGCACTGTCACTCTGCCCCGTGCCATCGGGCGGCACCGCACCGCGGCCATGATCCTGACGGCAAAGCGAGTCGACGCGAAAACGGCGCTCGACTGGGGCCTGCTGACCGGGCTGGAGCCGTGACGGCAGGCCGCGATGCGGCCCTGCGCGCCGCGAAACGGCTGACGGAGACCATCGCCGCGTTGACCGCGCGCGGGCCGGAGCCGGTGCGGCTCGACGCAGGCACGGTTCTGGACCGTTCGGACGCCGCGCCGCTCGGCCCGCCCGGTGGCCCCGTCTCGCCCAACGGATCGTGCCGCTTGCTCCGCGCCGCCGACCACTGGATCGCGGTCAACCTGCCGCGCGAGGACGACGCCGACCTCGTCCCCGCATGGACCGGCTGCGCCTTCGGCGAGCCCGTCTGGCCCGCCATAGAGGCCGCCGCGATGAGCGAACCCGCCGACGCCTTCGTCGCGCGCGGCGCGGAACTGGGGCTTGCCGTCGCCCGGCTCGGCGAAACGCGGCCCGAAGGGCGGCACGGGATTCTCGTCCAGCCCCTATCGGACACCGCGCCGCCCGGCACGCATACCCGGCGCGTGCTCGATCTTTCCGCGCTCTGGGCCGGGCCGCTCTGCGCGGGCGTGCTCGCGGCGGCGGGACACCGGGTCGTCAAGGCGCAAAGCACCGCGCGGCCCGATCCCGTCGCGGTGTCCGCCCCGGCGCATGACGCGCGGCTCAACGGCCGCAAGCAGCGCCTTTCCCTGGATTTCACTCGCGAAGCGCTGCTGCCGCTGGTGGCGGAGGCGGACGTCATCGTCACCAGCGCCCGTCCGCGCGCCTTCGCGGCGCTCGGTCTCATGCCGGAAAGCCTGTTCGCGACGAACCCGCGCCTGATCTGGATCGCCGTCACTGCCCACGGCTGGACCGGCCCCGGCGCGATGCGGACCGGGTTCGGGGACGACGCCGCCGTCGCGGGCGGTCTGGTGGACTGGCGGGACGGCAAGCCGGTGTTCGCGGGCGATGCGCTCGCCGATCCCCTCACGGGCCTTGCCGCCGCCGCCGCCGCGCTGGAAGCGATCGAGCGCGGCACCGGCGCCTTCATCGACGCCGCGCTGGCCCGCGTTGCCGCAAGCGCGTCCGCTGCCGCATGACCCGCGCCCTCATCCGCAACGCCGAACTGGACGGCCGCATCGTCGATATCGCCATCGCGAACGGACAGATCGCGCAAATCGGCACGGGCCTGCGCGGCGAGGAACTGCTCGACGCGCGCGGCGGCGCGGCGATTCCCGGCCTGCACGATCACCACATCCACTTGCTGGCGGCGGCGGCGCGGCGTGCCTCGGTCCCTTTGGAAACCTGCGCGAACGAGGCTGACGTCATTCGCTGCCTGCGCGATGCGGCGGCGGCCGCGCCCCAAGGCGCGTGGCTGCGGGCCACCGGCTATCACGAACAGATCGCCGGGCCGCTGGACCGCCATGCGCTCGACCGGATCGTCCCCGGCACGCCGCTGCGCGTCCAGCATCAGACCGGCGGCTTGTGGATGCTGAACAGCGCCGCACTGGCCCTGCTGCCCGACGGCCCGTGGCCCGATGGCGCGGAACTGGATGGCGCCGGGCAACCCACCGGCCGCTTCTTTCGCTGCGACGCATGGCTGAGCAATCGGATCGGTCGCACGGAACCGGACCTTGCCGCACTGGGGCGCGAACTGGCATCCTTCGGCATTACCGGCATGACCGACGCGAGCGTCAGCACCGATGCCGACAGCGCAGAAACGCTGGCCCGCGCATCGCGCGACGGGCGGCTGCCCTTTCGCCTTACCCTGATGTCGGGCGGACCGCTGACGCCGCCGGGCGACGGCGCGTGGACGGCGGGGCCGGTCAAGATCCTGCTGGACGACGACCGGCTGCCGCCACTCGACACCATCGCGGACATCATCGCCGACGCGCGGGAATGGAACCGCCCGGTCGCCGCGCACTGCGTCACGGCGGGCGAACTGGCGATCATGCTCGCCGCGTTCCAGCTTGCCGGCAGCGCGCCCGGCGACCGCATCGAACACGGCGGCGTGATTCCCGCCGAAGCCATTCCCGTCCTGCGCGAACTGGAACTGACGGTCGTCACGCAGCCGGGCTTCATCGCCACGCGCGGCGAACGCTATCGCGCGCTGGTCGATCCCGCCGAACAGGGCGATCTCTATCGCTGCGCCAGCCTGATCGCGGCGGGCGTGCCGGTCGGCGGCAGTTCCGACGCGCCCTACGGCGATACCGACCCCTGGGCGGGCATGGCGGCGGCGATCTCCCGCCGCACGCGGGACGGCAACCTGCTGGGTGGGACGGAAAGGATATCGCCGCGCCGCGCGCTGAACCTTTACCTTGCGCCACCCGGCGATCCGGGCGGCACGCCGCGCGCGATCCGGCCCGGCCACCCGGCGGATCTGTGCCTGCTGCGCGAGCCGCTGGCGCGCGCCCTCGCCCGGCCCGACAGGAATTGCGTCGCCGCCACACTGCTGGCGGGGGCCGTCACCTATCGCGCACATTGACAGAGGCGGCGCGGGTCTGCCCGGCCAGTTCGCCAACCTGGTTGAATATCTGGAAAAATCACCCTGCCGGGACCACGAAAGCAGAGTCTAAAACAGTGAGGCATCGTCATTTCTGACGGGAAAGCGTGTTCATTTGGCAACAGGTGCCGCGAATTTTCGCGCGCAACGCGTCGCTAATTGACGCACCGTCACCCCATCTTTATTGCGAAGATCCTCAAGTTTCATGACATGGTTATACTTCACAGGGAGGGATTGCATGACCATTACCCACAACCGGATTCTGTTGTCGTCCTGCGCTTTCGCGGCGCTGGCCTTCGGCAGCGGCTCCGCCATGGCCCAATCAGGCGGCGCCGACGCTTCGAGCGATGATATCGTCGTCACCGCACGGCGCGTTTCGGAAAGCCTGCAAAGCGTTCCCGTCGCGATCACGGCGTTCAGCCAGGACACGCTGAAAGAGCGCGCGATCTCGAACTCCTATGATCTTGCGAAGTCGGTTCCCGGCCTCGTCACTAACGCGGACTCGGGCAACAGCTCGCTTCCCTCGTTCTCCATTCGTGGACGCGGCCAGGTGTTCGGCGCGGCTTCGGGTTCGGTCGAAACCTATTTCGCCGACGTGCCGTTGAGCCCACCGTTCCAGATGCCCACGCTGCCCCCCCAGTATTTCGACCTCGCCTCCGCGCAGGTGCTGAAAGGCCCGCAGGGCACGCTGTTCGGCCGTAACACCACGGGCGGCGCCGTTCTCTTCGTGCCTCAGGCGCCGACCGACCAGTTCGAGGGCTATGTCCGAGCCCAGCTCGGCGATTACAGCAACCGTCAGCTTGAAGCGGCAGTGAACTTCCCGCTCGGCGAGATCGGCGCGCTGCGCCTCGCGGGCTTCATGTGGAAGCGCGACGGCTATGCCAAGACTGTCGGGGGACGGCAGGACGCGGGCGCTTCGGCCAACAACGGCGCGGTCTTCAACCCGGCGACGGGAGAATATTCGGGCCCCGGCGTCGTTACCATGCCCTCAATCGACATCTACAACCAGGACGTGCTCGAATTCCGCGGCTCGCTGCTGCTGCGGCCGACCGAAAGCATCGAGAACACCACGATCGTCACCTGGCACGGCAGCAAGAACCGCGGCTCGATCCAGCTTGAAAAGCTGCGCGCGGGAGCGGCGCTGGCAGGGGCCATCGGCGCCTATTATCCCAATCTCCTGCCGAACAACCCGCGCATCGCGGACGTCAACGTGGATCTGCGCCGGCCCCGCTCCAATGTCTGGGCGTTCATCAACACCACGCTGTGGGATCTTTCCGACGCGCTGCGCGTGAAGAACATCATCAGCTATATCGACGCGGAAGGCTATGGCAACAATCCGTCGGACGTCGACGGTTCGCCCTTCCCCGCGGTCAATCTCTTCCGTCCGGGCCGCCCGCTCAGGAACAAGCAGTTCTATGAAGAACTCCAGTTGCAGGGCAAGCTGGGCATGGTCGACTTCATCGTCGGCGGCAGTATCGACAAGACGCGCCAGCCCAAGGCGCTGGACAAGATGAACATGCCCACGATCACGTTCGATACGGGCGGGTTCGACATCCAGTTCCGCGAATCGCGCTTCGATTCCCAGGCATTGTTCGGCTCGCTCACGTTCCATGCGACGGACGCGCTCACGCTGACGGCCGCCGCCCGCCACACCTGGGACAAGGTCTATGACCGGTCGACCCAGCTCAACAACAGCCCGACCTACGTGATGACCTCGCCCGGCTCGCTGACGGACCCGGCGTGCTCGGCCCACCCCACCACGACCTGCCTTCTCCTGGTCGGCCAGCGCAAGTTCAAGGGCTGGACCTATAACGCCGGCGTCGACTACAAGGTCACTGACGATGTGATGGTCTACGGCGGCTATCGCCACGGTTACAAGCGCGGCGGCTTCAACGGCCGCGGCGGCGACCTGGCCGATTTCGGACCGGAAAAAGTCGACGACTTCTTCGTCGGCCTGAAGACCGCGTTCTACATCGGCGATCGCAAGTCCACCTTCAACATCGAAGGCTTCTGGGATATCTACAAGGGCGCGCAGCGCTCCTATCTCGACCTTTCGGGCGGCGCGCTGGTCACGACCATCCAGAACGTGCCGAAGCAGCGCTATCGCGGCTTCGACACCGACATGGTGCTCAACCTCACCGACTGGTTCCGGCTTGCGGCCAACTACACTTACGTGGACGCCAAATACACCAAGTATCCCGATGTGACGGTGGCCGGGGCTATCGCCATGTTGCAGGCCACGGGCGCGCCTCAGGCGTTCATCGACGCCTTCGCCGCCCGCAATCCGGTGGTCAACAACAGCCTTACCGTGAACAAACCCGGCCTGAACAGCAAGCATAAGTTCAACATCCAGGGCAAGTTCCACCGCACGCTGGACAACGGTGTGGAGATCGCGCTGCTGCCGTCGATGACGTATCAGAGCAAGTTCTACATCAACGACGGCAGCTTCAGGATTCCCGCCATCGCGGAAGTGCTGTTCAACGGTGCCCAGCCGGTGAACGCGGCCGCCGACGGCGCCAACACCGTATGGGGATACAAGACGTACGACATGCGGCTGGAATTCAACAACATCGCCGACCGGCTCGACGTCTCGTTCAACGCCACGAACCTCACCAACAAGACTTACGCCATCGGCGGTGCGGGCATCTGGCAGTTCGGCGTCAACACGCTGTCCTATGGTGCGCCGCGCATGTTCTTCGCCGAAGCGCGCCTGCGCTTCTGACGAACAGCCGGAAAGGCCTGTTTCAAGAGGGGTCGCGCATCGCGCGGCCCCTTTTTTCTTGGGGATTGCATAGATTGCAAACGCATGGTTCTCCCCTCCCCTGAAAGGGAGGGGAGATAAAGACGATCCCGCGCGATGAAAGCGGCCGGAAACCATTTTCCTACCCGGCGAAATCTGTCCTAACCTGCCGGACCCCCGCAAGCGCGGCGAAGCCGCCTGCAAACCGCGCGCAGGGCGTCAACTGTCGGTTTCGTCAATTTCGGCGCCGCCGCTTCACTCTCGCATTTCAATTGATACAACCGCCTTTTCTTTTCCGCGCAACACCTTACCAGACTGCCCAACTTCGACACGAGAGTAACGCCTCCCGATGCCCATGTCCGCTTCATCGAACGATTGCCCGCCTGCCCCGCTCTCCCAATGGCTGGAGGCGGCATGGTCCCATCCGGCGACGATCCGTCCGGTCGAAGTCGAAGGCGCCACGATACGCTATCGTGACTGGGGAACACCGCCGGCAGATCGGGCGCCCGCCGGCCCCGCGCCCGGTCTCGTCTTCGTGCACGGGTTCCTCGCCCATGCACGCTGGTGGGATCACATCGCGCCGCATTTCGCGGACCGCTATCATGTGATCGCGCCGGACTTCTCCGGCATGGGCGACAGTGACCGGCGGCCGCAATATTCGCGCCGCCAGTATGCGCGCGAAACGCTGGCCGCGATGCGGGATGCCGGCATGGCGGGGGCGACGATCGTGTGCCACAGCTTCGGCGCGGTGTCCTCGCTCCTCGCGGCGAAGCTGGCGCCCGATATGGTCCACCGGGTGATCGTGCTCGACGCTTTCGTGTTCCGTGCCGATGGATCGGAGCCGCTCAACAATGCCGTGGAGCCGGAAAAGCGCTATGCCACGCGCGAGGACGCGCTTGCCCGCTATCGCCTCAAACCGCCGGGCCAATGGCCGATCAGACAGATCGTTGATTACCTCGCCGCCCACTCGCTGCGGGAAACGGATGGCCAGTGGGGATGGAAGTTCGACCCGCAGACGTTCGCCTGCGTCCATAGCGAAGGTCTGCGCGACGAACTGCGCGGCATTGCCACGCCGGTGGATTTCGTCCGCGCCGCCAACAGCGACATCATCGACGATGCCGCATTGGCGTCCTTCGTCGCGAACACGGCCAATTGCGGCGCGCCGGTAACAGTGCCGCTCAGCCACCATCACCTGATGATCGAGCAACCCGTCGCCCTCGTCTCGGCGCTGGACGGGCTGCTCGCCCATCCGCGCTGAGACGAGGAAACGCTGGCTCAGGCCGGTTGCGCGGCGCTCGCCAGCAGGGCCTGCATGTCGATTTCACCCGTGACCACGCCACCCCAGAAACCATGGTCGACCGGCAGCACCACGCCGCTGATGAACCCGGCGGCGGCGCTGTTGAGGTAGACCAGCGGATTGCCCTGATCGGCCGGATCGCAGAAGCGGCCGGTCGGCGCGGTGAAGGCGTTCAGCACGCCGTCGCCCGCGACTTGCTGGAAATCCTTGAACATCGGCGTCTTGACTGGGCTGGGCATGGTGCAATTGACCCGGATGCCCTGCGTGGCCAGCCGCGCCGCCTGGATCTGCGTCCAGGCATTGAGCAGCGCCTTGGTGAAGCTGTATCCGTCTCCCACCACGTCGGGATGCGCCGCCGCCCAGTCGAGCAGTTCCTGCTCGCCTTCGATGGCGATGACTTCGCGCAGCGTCTCCATCTGCTGAAGCCAGCCCATGCCCGCCAGCGACGAGATCGAGGCAATAGCGCCCGGCTTGCGCATGCGCGGCAGCCACTGTTCGGTCCAGTGGCGGATGCCCATGAAGTTGACGCGCAGCACGTCGAGCGCCGGGAACGTCTGCGGCAGCCCGGCGCAGTTGAACAGCGCATCGATCTCTCCCCCGATGCTGGCGACGGCCTTGTCGATCGACGACCAGTCCTTGAGGTCGACCTGCGTGAACGAGGCCATCGGCACCGGCGATTCGCGGATGTCGGCGCCGTGAACTTCGGCACCCAGGCTCACCAGTTCCCGCGCGCAGGCTTCGCCCATGCCCGAAAAGCATCCGACAATGGCGACGCGCTTGCCTTCATAGGACCAGATGTTCGACATACTCTCTCCTTCGGAAAATGACTTCGATCACGCAGTGACAGGCAGCAAAGCAAAGGCTACGTCAAGGACAATCCGACGCAAAACAGGTTACAAACCGGCCCGATCGTAACATGCCGCTGGCCCGCGCCGCCAACGCGGCCTAAAAGACTCGCACTCCGTGGCGCACGCGCCGCATTCGACCATATCACCGCACGAATAGGGAGCAAGGAATGAGACTGAAAGGCAGGAAGGCTGTCGTCACCGGCGCGTCGCGCGGAATGGGCCGCCATTTCGCGGCGGCGCTCATCCGCGAGGGCGCGCAAGTCGGGCTCATGGCGCGCGCGTCCGAATCGCTGGAAGCGACGGCTGCCGAACTGGGCGCTTCGGCCTTGCCGGTCGCCTGCGACATCGCCGACCCGGATTCGGTGCGCGGCGCCTTTGCGGCAGTCGAACAGGCGTTCGGCGGGCTGGACATCCTGGTCAACAACGCGGGCATGTCGATCGTCGGCACGACCGAGACCTTTTCCGACAGCGATATCCATCAGCAGATCGCCGTCAACTTCACCGGCACGATCTACACCTGCCGGTCGGCGCTGCCGCTGCTGCGCCAATCGGCCGAACCGCACATCGTCAACATCTCGTCGGAAAGCGTGAAGGCGCCCTATCCGCTGCTCAGCCTCTATGCCGCCAGCAAGGCCGGGCTGGAAAACTACACGCGCGCGCTGCGCAAGGAACTGCGCGACGACGGCATCCGCGTCACGATCCTGCGCTCCGGCTATGTCGACGGCAGCGAGATGTCGCGCAACTGGACCGATCCCGAAAAGCAGAAGCAGTTCGTCGATACCTGCATCGAATGGGGCAATCTCAGGGAAACCGGCAAGACCCCTGCTCCGCCTGACGCGATGGCCGATGCGCTGGTCGACCTGCTCGCCCTGCGGCGCGAACTCAATGTCGATCTGCTGGAACTGCGTCCGCTGGCTCCCTGACATCCGGGCTGAGATCCGGGGCCCCGCCCACCTTCCTTCCCCCCCTTGGCCAGATTGACATTGGCAAGCGCGCGCGCCGAGTCCATTAGACCGGGAATGCAGGGCAACCCCCAGGAACAGTCAAAGATACAGGCCGCGCGCTTTCCGCTGGCCGAACCCCTGAAGGTCAGGGTGTTCGGCCGCATCTGGACGGCGAGTCTCCTGTCCAACTTCGGCCTGCTCATCCAGGGCGTCGGCTCCGCCTGGGCCATGGTCCAGCTCGGCGCTCCGGCGGATACGATCGCGCTGGTGCAGACCGCGCTGATGATGCCGGTCATGATCGTCTCGCTGGCGGCAGGCGCGCTTGCCGATATGTTCGACCGGCGCAAGGTCGGCCTGGTGGCGCTGTCGATCGCGCTGCTGAGCGCAAGCCTCCTTTCCGCCAGCGCGTTCCTCGGCCTGCTGTCCCCGCCGCTGATCCTGATGTTCTGCTTCCTGATCGGCACGGGCCATGCGCTGTTCGGCCCGGCCTGGCAGGCCTCGGTGGCGGAGCAGGTGCCCCCCGCGATCCTGCCGCAAGCGGTTTCGCTCAATTCGATCAGCTTCAACATCGCGCGCAGCTTCGGCCCGGCGATCGGCGGCGTCATCGTGGCGGTGGCGGGCGCGGCGGCGGCCTTCACCATCAATGCCGTGTTATACCTTCCGATCATGCTCGCGCTGTTCGCATGGAAACGCGAAGTCAAGCCGACCCGGCTGCCGCCGGAGCGCATCGGCCGCGCCATCGTCTCAGGGGTCCGTTTCATTCTCTATTCCCCGCCCATGCGCGTCGTGCTGGCGCGGGTTCTGGCGCTGGGCATCGCGGGCGGCTCGATCTCGGCGCTGATGCCGCTGGTCGCCAACACGCTGCTCGGCGGCGGGGCGCAGACCTATGGCCTGCTGCTCGGCGCGTTGGGCATCGGTTCCGTGATCGGCGCGATGAGCGTCGACAGGCTCAACAGCCGGCTGGGCACCGAAGGCAGCATCTCGATATGCTCCTGCCTGCTCGCCGTGTGCATCGCCGTCGTCGCGTTCAGCCCCTGGCTGGTGCTCACGCTGGCGGCGCTTATCGCGGGCGGCATGGTGTGGACGCTGGCCATCACTCTGTTCAACGTCAGCATCCAGCTTTCCGCGCCGCGCTGGGTTTCCGGCCGTGCGCTGGCGGGATTCCAGGCCGCCATCGCGGGCGGCATCGCCATCGGAAGCTGGTTCTGGGGCGTGATCGCCGAATCGCTGTCCGTCTCGGCGGCGCTGGCCCTGTCCGCCGCCGCCATCGCGCTGACCGCCGCCTTGCGCGTCCTGCTCCGGCTGCCGGACGTCTCGGCCCGGAACGACGACGAAGTGCGGCTGGGCGAAGTCGACGTCGCGCTGAGCCTTTCGGGGCGCAGCGGCCCCATCGTCGTGGAGATCGACTATCATGTCGACCCGTCCGAAGCGCGGGCGTTCTATCGCGCGATGCAGGATCTGCAACAGATGCGGCACCGCAACGGCGCCTATGACTGGTCGATCGCGCGCAACATAGCCGATCCGTGGACATGGACGGAGCGCTTCCACTGTCCGACATGGCATGACTACCTGCGGCTGCGCGACCGCAACACGAGCGAGGAAATGGAAATCATCGAGGCCGCGCGCGCGTTCCATCGCGGCGAGGGCCTGCCCCCCGTGCGCCGGATGCTGGAGCGGCCTTACGGATCGGTGCGCTGGCGTGACGAAACGCGCGACGAGGGCCTGCACGACATCATTTCCGTCCCTCATTCTCCCGCCTGAAACGAAGATCGTCCCCACAGGGCGAAGATCGCCGTTGACTCGGCGGCGCATGCATTCGATGGACCAGAAGGTATACGTGGTTAGACTGGTCGTTCCGGGCCGGATTTTTTGCGGGAGAATACCATGCTTGCAGTGATCGCGACATTCGAGGTGCAGCCCGGCAAGGAACAGGAGTTCGAGGCGGAGGCCCGTGCGCTGGGTGAAAAAGTCCGCGCGAACGAACCGGACGTCAAGCTCTATCAGCTCACGCGCGCCAAGCGTTCGCCGCAGACCTATCGCATGCTTGAACTCTATGCGGACAAGGATGCGTTCAAGGCGCACGGCGCCACGGACTATTTCCCCGCCGCGTTCGAGCGCATGAAAGCACTGCTGGCGGGCGACCCGGTCATCGAACTTCTCGATGGTGTCGACTGAACCGGGCACACAACTCATGAAGAAACTGGAAGGCAAGATCGCGCTCGTGACTGGCGCCGGACGCGGCATCGGCGCGGCCATCGCCCGGCGGCTCGCGGCGGACGGCGCCGAAGTCGGCATCCACTATGCCAACAGCGCGGAGACGGCGGAAAACCTCGCGGAAGCCCTCAGGGTGGAGGGCGGTCGCGCCTTTACCGTTCAGGGCGATCTCGCTTCGCTGGAGGACATCGACCGGATGGCCGCCGCGCTGCGCGAGCGACCCGGCGCCCTCGACATCCTGGTGAACAACGCGGGGCGCGGTTCAGGCCGGGGCGATTCGACTCTCGCGAACATGCCGGTCGAGGATTACGACATGATCTTCGCGCTCAATACGCGCGGGCTGTTCTTCGTGACACAGCGCCTGCTGCCGCTGCTGCGCGACGACGGGCGGATCATCAATTTCGGCAGCACCGGCGCCACGGCGCGTGTGCGCGGCCTTGCCGCCTACGCCGGATCGAAAGCCGCCGTGGAGGCATTCACGCGCATCTGGGCGACCGAGTTGGCCCCGCGCCGCATCACCGTCAACACCATCCTGCCGGGAATGATCGACACCGACCTCATCACGGACAACATGGGTGAGGAAGTGAAGGCCGTGGCCGCGCGGCACCACCCGTGGGGCCGGATCGGCCAGCCGGAGGACATGGCGGACGTCGTGGCATTTCTCGCCAGCGAAGACAGCCGCTGGGTGAACGGCGAGACCATCGTCGCCAGCGGCGGCGTTTGACGGAGCGGACGCTCAGGCCGGATAATCCGCGTCGAACCGAAGCATCTCGCCCATAAGGTCGCGGATCATGGCCTCGCCCAGATCCGGCCCGGCCAGATCCAGTTCGCGCGCCGAGAGCTGTTCGAGCTGGATCACGATCCGCAAGGCCCGCGCCATGCGGGCAAGCTCGTCGGGGCCGCGGTTCCGCATCGGGCGGAAGGCGGGAAAATGCTCTCCCAGAATCTCGGTCAGGCGGCTGCGGTTGCGGTTGAAGGCTTCGTTCGCCGCAGGGCTTTGCAGCGCGGCGATGTGGAACTCGCGAATCCGCAGGCGCCGCGAATCCTCAAGGAACGCGCGGATAAACCCTTCGACCGAAGCGGCATCACGCGGATGATCGGCGAACCAGCGGAAGATGGGGCGGGGTATCGCCGCTTCCTCCGTCATGATCGCCGCCAGCAGCGTGTCCTTGTCGGGAAAGTGCAGATAGAACGCGGCGCGCGTGAAGCCCGCCGCACGCGCGATGCTGTCCACCGACGCGGCCTGGAACTCCCCGTTCAGGAACAGCCTCCGCCCCGCCCGGACCAGCCGCGCCCGCGTGTTGGCCCGCGTGCGAGTGGCGCGTTCGCCGGGAACATCATCTTTGCCAATGGTCAAAAAAGTCTCCCTTTCCCTGCCGGAGCATCTTGCCAGCCGCACCCGCCTCCCGCAACGTGCTCCTCGTAGCCAGTTGTCAACCAGCGGCGGCGTGAATTTCGGAAGGGAACAGGGAGAGACGATGATGGACCGCACCAGACTGGACGGAAAGACCGCGATCGTGACCGGCGGCGGCGGCGGCATAGGCCGGGGTGGCGCGATCCGGCTGGCTCAGGCCGGGGCGAATGTGGTCATCGCCGATATCGAGTCTAGTCGCTGCGAGGAAGTCGCCGCCCGCGTGCGCGAGGCAGGCACGGAGGCCCTGCCCTGGCCGGTCGACATGATGGACGGCGAGGCGACGCACGCCATGATCGCGGCGGCGGACGAACGCTTCGGCCGCGTCGACGTGCTGGTCAACAACGTCGGCGGCGTCTCTGGACGGCCGTTCCTCGAACAGAGCGAACGAAGCTGGCAGCGGCATATCGACCTCAATCTCATGAGCATGCTGCGTTGCACGCAGGACGCGGCGAGGATCATGATCCGCGAAGGACGCGGCGGCTCCATCGTCAACGTCGCGTCGATCGAGGCGACGCGCGCGGCGCCCAACTTCTCGGTCTATGCCGCGTGCAAGGCAGGCATGGTCAGCTTCACGCGCACCATGGCGGTCGAGCTTGCCGAATACGGCATCCGCGTCAACGCCATCACGCCCGATCACACGGTTTCGCCCGGCTCCAAGGGCAACCGCGCCGGGCCGGTCGACGAAGCGGCTTGGCACAAGAACACGCCGGAGGAAGAGACGGCGTGGAAACAGCTCATCCCGTTGGGCTACGAAGGCGACGCATTGCAATGCGGCGACGCCATCGTGTTCCTGTCCTCCGCCATGGCCGAATATATCACGGGCATAATGCTGCCGGTGGACGGCGGCACCTGGGCGTCGAGCGGCTGGATGCGCGATCCCGAAGGCGCGTGGACGCTCAATCAGGGACTGCGCTTCGCCGCGCCCGCCAAAAAGCCCGGAGCATAGCAATGGACCTTCAGGAGCTGGCCGACCGCGAGGAAATCCGCGCGCTCATGGCCCAATACAATATCTTCGGCGACCGGGGCAAAGTGGACGTGCTGGCCGGGACTTTCGCGGAGGACGGTGTGATCGAGTTCGGCGGCGCGAAAACGCAAGGGCGCGCCGCCATCGCCGCGCGGCTGGGCGGCGGCGATGACAAGGACGGTAACGGCGGGAAGGGCGGCGGCCTCACCGTCTCGCGCCACCACCTGTCGACCTCGCTCGTCACCATCGACGGAGACACCGCATCGGCGCGCACCTATTTCATGGTGCACACCGATATCGGGCCGGATCACCATGGCGTCTATGTCGACCGGCTGGTGCGCACGCACGAAGGCTGGCGCTTCGCCCATCGCGAGGTGCGGATCGACTGGCAGGCGGAAAACACGCTGTTCCAGCCTCTTCACGTCCGGGGACGCCCCCCGGCCTGACGCGCCGCCCGCCTGACGGACCTTACACGACGCGGCGCAGCAGCGGTTCGCCCGCGAACAGGCGCCGCACGTTGTCCGCCGCCCCCGCCATCACGGCGGCGAACGCTTCGCGCGTCGCGCCCGCGACATGCGGCGCGAGGATGACGTTGGGCACGTCTGCCCAACCCGTTCCGTCGTCCGGCTCACGCGCCACCACATCCAGCGCCGCGCCGCCCAGCCGTCCGTCGCGCAGAGCCGCCTTCATCGCCGCCTCGTCGATCACGAACCCGCGCGAAACATTGACGATCAGCCCTTCGGGACCGACCGCCGCAATGATATCCGCGTCGATAAGGCTGCGCGTATCGTCCTTGCCCGCCGCCGCCACGATCAGCGTGGATGCCCATGCCGCAAGATCACCCGGCGTTTCCATGCGCTCCCATGCCACGTCCGGCTTGGGATTCGGCCCCCACCAGCGGATTTCGCAGCCGAAGGGCGCGAGACGCGTGGCGATAGCCTTGCCGATATGGCCAAGACCGACGATCCCCACCCGTTCCGAACCGATGGATCTGCCGGGAGACATGCGCCCACCCGGCCACTTTCCGTCGCGCACCCAGGCATCGCAGGCCAGCAGGTCGCGCCGGTGCGCCAGCATCAGCGTGATCGCGAAATCGGCGACGTCGCCCGCGTTGAGGTCGCCCGCATTGGTGACGGCGATGCCGCGTCGCCGCGCCGCCTCCAGGTCGAGGCCCGACATGCCCGCCGCGATCACCGAGATCAGCTCCAGATCGGGCATCATCGCCAGGCGGGCATCGTCGATGCGCTCAAGCCCGGCGCAGACCAGCGCCCGGATGCCACGCCCGTTCTGGGCCAGCCAGCCGTCGCGGTCGGCATGATCGGTCAGAATGTCGACGGGAAACGCGCCGTCATCCAGAGGAACCAGCTTGCGGACATCCGAACTCATCACCAGAACGCGGCCACTGCTCATTTGCCTATACTCTCCCTTGCTTCGCGAAAGCGCTCCGCCCATGGTCGCCGACGATGCCCGGTTCGGGCGCAAACGGCAATCGGTGAGAGGGTAACAAGGCATGGAAACACGTTTTCTCGGCAAGAGCGGGCTTGAAGTCTCGGTTTTCGGTTTCGGCGCGATGACCTTTTCCGACGGTGAAGGACGCTTCGGCCAGACGGGAACGACTAGGGGCGAGGCGGCGAAGCGGCAAGTGGACATGTGCCTCGACGCCGGCGTCACTCTGTTCGACACCGCCGATGTCTATGCCGAGGGCCGATCCGAGGAAATTCTGGGCGAGGCGCTAGGTGCTCGGCGGCCTTATGTCGTGGTCGCCACCAAGGCGTTCGGCCGGATGGGCCGCAACGCGCACGATACCGGCCTGTCGCGCCGCCATCTGATCGAAGCGTGCGAGGCATCGTTGCGCCGACTCGGCACAGACTGGATCGACCTCTACCAGGTGCACAGCTTCGACGCGCGGGCGCCGCTGGATGAAACGCTGCGCGCGCTCGACGATCTCGTGACGGCGGGCAAGGTGCGCTACATCGGCTGCTCCAATTATGCCGGGTGGCAGTTGATGAAGGCCATGGCCACCGCCGAACGGCGCAACGTCGAACCCTATGTCAGCCAGCAGATCCAGTATTCGCTGATGGTGCGCGACGCGGAGGACGAACTGCTGCCCTGTGGCGTGGATCAGGGCGTCGGCGCGCTGATCTGGAGCCCGCTGGCTCAGGGATTCCTCTCCGGCAAGTTCCGCTCGGCGCGCGGCGGGAACACCCGGCTCGAACTCAGCAACCGCCTGAAAGCCTACGACACGCCGCAGGGCGAAAGGGTTCTGGCCGCGCTCGATGCCATTGCGGAGGCGCGCGGCGTGACACCGGGACAAGTCGCGCTCAACTGGCTGCTGAAAAAGCCCGGCGTGACGTCCGTGCTGATCGGCGCGCGCACCGACGAGCAACTGGCCGACAACCTTGCCGCCGCGCAATGGTCGCTGACCGACGCGGAAGTGGAAGCGCTGGACCGGGCGAGCCAGGTCGCCATGCGCTATCCCAACTCGCATCACCGCATTTTCTCGCTGGAGCGCAACCCCCAGCTTTTCCCGCGCTACAAGCTGGATTGAGCCCACGCTTCAGATTGACAGCGGGAAACCGCCCGCAACCTTGAGCGTCTCGCCCGTCACGAACGACGCGGCATCGGAACAGAGATGGCGCATCGCCCCGACGATGTCGGCCATCTCTCCGGTGCGGTGGACGAGTTGCTTGTCGCGCGCGAACTCGTCGAACATCGCAGCGGGCATTTCCGCCCGGATCGTCTCGGTGGCGATCAGGCCGGGCGCGATGGCGTTCACCCTGATCGCATCGGGGGCCAGTTCGTGCGCCAGCGCGATGGTCAGGCCACGCACAGTCAGCTTCGAGACGCCATAGGCATTGGCGGACGCGAAACCGGCGATCGAGGAAATGTTGACGACGCTGCCTCCGCCGCGCGCGGCCATCAGCGGGCGGGCCGCCAGCGTGCAATGCAACACGCCGAAGACGTTGACGTCGAACAGGCGGCGCGTCTCGCCCATGCCCAGTTCGCCGAAGCTGCGGTTATAGGCGACACTGTGCAGCCCGGCGTTGTTGATGAGGATATCCAGCCCGCCGAAGGTATCGGCGGTGCGCTCCATCGCCTGCGCGACCGCCATTTCATCCGCCACGTCGCAGGCGAGCGGCAACGCACGGTGTCCGGCGGCCTGCAATTCGTCGGCCAGCCGCGCGACTCCCGCACGGTCAATATCGGCCAGCGTCACCGCCGCACCGCCCGCGCACAAGTTCCGCGCGAAAGCCGCGCCGAATCCCGTCGCCGCGCCCGTGACGAACGCCACTTTCCCGGCGAATATCTCCGCTTCCTCCATGGGTCCGAACTCCTATTGCGCCAGATAGCCGCCGTCGACGCAGAGCGTATCGCCGCTGTGATAGCGGCTGGCGTCGGACGCGAGATAGACGGCCAGCCCGGCGAAATCCTCCGGCGTCCCCCAGCGGCGGGCGGGAATGCGCGCGACGATGCCGTCGCTCATCGCCTCGTCGCCGTGTATCCGCTGCGTCATATCGGTCTGGATGAAGCCCGGCATGATGGCATTGGCGCGAATGCCGTAGCGGCCCAGTTCCATCGCAATGGCGCGGATCATCGCGGGAACCGCGCCCTTGGCGGTGGCGTAAGGCTCCAGATAGGCCATGCCGCGCACGATCCCCACGGTCGTCAGGCCGACGAG